>Ga0307518_10000749_pt1 | contig 24428 bp, 21 predicted proteins | sample 25_EM_MG_FD_203889 | JGI IMG/M metagenome (GOLD analysis project Ga0307518, IMG submission 203889) | Populus trichocarpa ectomycorrhiza microbial communities from riparian zone in the Pacific Northwest, United States - 25_EM | ecosystem: Host-associated > Plants > Roots > Unclassified | place... | reverse complement strand
TCACTTGATCTTTGTTATAAAACACTCAGTAGCATGGCCTGGGACTCGGCTATCTATCTTCGGACGCACGAAAATAAGAGAGGGAATTGGCATGGTGTGATAAGATAAAAAATTAAAAATATAAATCAACCTCATGTCATGAAAGAAGAGGCCGGTGTTAGCAAGAATCCCCAAGTCTGCCGGCCTAGAAAGCATAGAAAAAGCAAAGATAAAGTCCATTGTGGCACCATCTGGTTGAAATTGCAAAGCAATTGCTCAGTACTGTCTTGCAAGGAAATTGCAAAATAAAAATATTTTTTATTTATTATGCTTTTTTTAATTTTATATTTCATGTCTTGCTCTGTTTTTATATTTATCTCCATGTTTGGATTTTCTTATTTTAAAAAAGCCACCACCAATACTAATAATAGTGCGATGAGTTAACTCTGAGAGGTGCAGCTCAACTGGTTAGGTTCTGGATTTGCTCCCTAAAAATCATAAGTTTGAGTCCCACAAACCTTAAAGCCACTAAAGGTTTACGTGGTCGTTAATTTCAGGATCCGTAGAATTAATCGAGATACGCACAAACTAATACAGACATCCACTTCAATAAATAATAAAAAAAAAAATAGTGCGATGAGTGATGACTCAGTGTACATTTTATTTTAACTGCCAGCATGCAATGAAGAATCTAATTGGCAGTGCATATATGTGTGTAAGTTAAGTGGAATGTTGAGGCAACAGAAGAAATTCATTGGCTAGGAGTGGAGTGGCGTGACGCCATCAAGTATCAAGGTTATCCAGAGACAAAGACCCTTTCATTATTTTTCTTTTCTTTTCTTTAATTATCGACTTTTAGCCCCAGTGACGGCAGATATACATAATTTCTTATTGCGAGTTATTTTATTAAATACCGTGGTCTTATGCAGTTGGCGATTGGCTGGTTGTTTCATTTCCCAGTAATAATTGTGGCATAATTAAAATATCATAGCGAAGATGGCGCGTGTAACCAATAAGGATGGCCTAATCACGTGGATGGTGAAGAGAATATAATCTTTTCACCTAGACACGCGGACCAATTAGAAGACTTGTACATGTAAATATTTTACTATGATCTTTTAGAATTCGTAGCACGACCTTGTTTCATGTACCACTATCCACGAGGACAGCCTGCTGCGGATAGTTACTGGGTTCCCAGATGGATTGGTTGGTTTTTCTTGTGGACCCATCAATATCCAAATTAATTTATTCGTAATAAATGAAAATGAAAATCTACTTAAAAAACGGGTGGATATTGGAATTTTATTTCGAAGATTTCTTTATTTATTTAAGAAGAAAAAGGATATTTATTTATTTAGTTTATCTTAATATTGGTAACAAAAATGTGATTCTTTCTTTGAACCAAACCGGTGAAACAAGCAAGGCAAGAAAGCATTGTTAGAATCCACGTAGATGCGCGCTCATGGGTGCGCATTACGCCATCAGCTAAACGTCTTATTTTTTCCGTAACCTAATCATGTTTATAATACACAAAAGAAAAAATAAGAAAAGAAAAAGAAAAGGAAAAACGGAAACAGAGCGAGAGAGAAATAGAAAGACAGAGAGCACTGCTAGCTTCTCTTTCTTCATGCAAGCAGGTCTCGAATCTTCCTTGTCGTTTACCGCTAAAAAATTCACCGTTTCACGTGATCGATCACCACCGCCACTGATCCTCTTCAAAAAACCACTCCGCCTTTCGTTTTTCTTTGTTTTCAATGGGAGACACCGAGAGTTGCAGCAGCAGAGCAGTAGATTTCGTGCCTCGAAACCAGAGGCAAAAACTCGATGTTTTCAACGATGTTCTTTGTCATCTTAAAGAATCGAATGACAAAGAAGCGACTCGTCCTGGCTTCGAAAATGAACTCTGGACTCATTTCTGTAGACTTCCTGCTCGGTAATCTCAATCGGAATATTCCTCTCTCTCGATTTTTATTTTATTTCTTATCGTTTTGTTCGTTGTAATTCTGATCTAATTTACTGATTTTCTATTTTTTTATTTATTATTTAGGTATGCAATGGATGTGAATGCGGAGAGAGCACAAGATGTTATTATGCACAAGAGGTTGTTGCAGATGGCACGTAATCCAGCTACTCGGCCGGCGATTGAAGTGCGGCTTGTTCAGGTATGAAAACGAAGATTCGGTTAAAGATCCCTTCATGACTTTTGGTATCTACGCTTTTAATTCTTTTGCTTGGCTTTGTGTGATACTCTTGTAGATTCTTCCGGTGTAATTATTTATTGGCAGGGTAGGTGTGTCTTATTCCATAAATACTGCGATTAAATATTATTAGCAAATTGCCCTCTCTACAGTATTATTATTTAAAATAAAATTAATGATTATCCATGTTTGCACGTTTGCTGTTGTTTCTATTTTGGTTCAATGTTCCCTGATATCTTCGAACCGGCTTGCAACGTACCGAGACCAAGTCTAAGTCTAATTTCTCACTCTTATATATGCAATTTAACCTCTATAAATTAATAACTTATACCATAAAAATTTATTAATTAATCGAGATAGTATTTAAGTTGACACCAAAAAAGTATTATTTAATTGAGGTTATATATATATATATATATATATATTCTTTATGGTGTGTGCTGTTCTAGCTCTCGGATAATCTTGAGGTGTCTTGGGGAATGGAACAGTAGAATTCATCCCTGGTCATACTCAAGAGTTGACTGAAAATGTTTCTATTTGTGAATTTAAAAAAAAATAAAAAATTGATATGTTTGGAACAGAGGAATACGAATCCATACATCAGCAAGTTTCACCGCTGATGTAGGAGTCAAAATACAGACTATGCTGATCGGTCTATAATTGTTTTTATCTAAAAGGAAAAAAAATAATTTTCATGTTATAAATTAAACGGTTAATCTATTGTCTTGAACATGGTGAATTTTCGTTAAGAATGAAATTGATAATTTTAACTTTTGCTTGAACTATTTTTCCTGGGAATTCTAGTTTATATTAGGGTCATATAAAGCTGCACTGTAATTGCTGTTTTAGCCTCTTGTGTCCTTTACCCTGTTTCCTTTTATGCAACTTCTTTAAGAATGGTAGCATTATTACATTGCCGTTGCCGCTTTGATTACAATTTGCCAACCTTTCATTGCTGGCAAATGGCATCTTGTCTTATTTTTTATATGCAGGTTCCTTCTGCATATAATGGACATTCTGGTGATTCGGTAGATTCAGACCCTCCAAGGAAATTGCAGCTCCAATATTTTGATTATCTCGAGAAACAGAGGCATGGTTATGCAAATTATATTATTTGGATTTGCATTTTCTTTATGAAAATATGCAACTATTAATGTCTTGCATTTGTCTCTTTGTTTCATATTCAGCATTCATCCACCTCCAGCCTTTGGTTCATTGACTGATTTTGAACTTCTTCATAAAAATCAGAATGACGATATCACTGCGTTTACCAGGCAAGTTTACTTCCGCTAATGGGTCAAAATGTTCTTTCCTGGTTGCGAACTCACAATCATTCTTCTGTTTAATTTTTCTTGGGTCACTTGATGTGATTTACTATCTTGTAGCTGTTCTGTTTCCTTATTGCCTCACCCAGACTAGGCTTGCATGTAATTTTTCTGAATGTGACCTTCGAAATTCAAAACAGCTTCTGGTCTTGTGAAAAATGTTTTATATCTCAACCAAAGAAAGGAAAACATGTGGGGGGATGTTCTGAATCAAATTGGATTTTTCAGGATATTCTAGATGAAATTTGAGGAGTCCTTTCTTCTTCCAATATTTCCTTGTTAGATAAGAAGGAAGTAAAAAGAAAAAAAAGAAAGAGATGCGCCGCTCCATCAAAATGTTTTCTTATATATGTGACACGTGAAGAAGATGGCTGGGGTAGTCGGTGCTTCCTGATGCAACTAGCCCCAACATTAGAATTAATTAACTGGTCATTTGTTTTATGTGTTGCCAAGTCCTGCGATCAGTAGCATAAGCATTTGACGCTAAAAGTACGAGCAGATTCAGAATTCTGCATATCAGGAGTTCTGAACTATGAGGCTGGGATCCTTTAAATTCTTGTGTTTATGAAGGCCGATAGATGGCTGGGGTAGTCGGTGCTTCCTGATGCAACTAGCCCCAACATTAGAATTAATTAGCTGGTCATTTGTTTTATGTGTTGCTAACTCATGCGATCAGTAGCACAAGCATTTGATGCTAAAAGTACGAGCAGATTCAGAATTCTGCATATCAGGAGTTCTGAACCATGAGGCTGGGATCCTTTAAATTCTAGTGTTTATGAAGGCCGATAGATGGTAGACACGTTGCTTTCTCCCTTTCTTGTTCCTTAGCTGTGTTAATCCTTTGCTTTCTTTGAATGAGTAGTTGTGCTAAACGCCATTTGAGGCAAATATTTTCATTAGCTTATGGAAACGCATTTTAGTTCTTGTGAAAATAACACTGCAATACTTCCATGATTTTGTAGGCTGATGCATGAAATTACAATTTCAACTAATGATAAGCCAAAACTCCTGAGTCAGGTAGCTGACCTCTTCTAGTTTCTGAATCATTTGTAGATGTCATCCGCGTTGCATTAGTCTTGGTAGGCATATTGTTTTTGTTGACATTCTGTAATGAGCATTGCATACATGGAATTTATTGCATCCTTGATCTAGCATCTTTTTTTTAGACATCTTCTGGACATGTGTGCAGGAACAGTCTTGACATATACGAGGCATCTGACCTCAGATTTATTTTTGGAGTAGAAAGCTGACATACAAAAACATCATGATTTGAAGGATAAAGTGTGCATGATGTAAAGGATGAAGTGTGCATTTCCATTCACTGTGTTACAATTAGAGGATCAATCTTACTGAAACATTTGTCATGTAATTACTTGATCTTGAAGGATCTTCTATAAATCATTCTTTTCTTAATAACTTTCTTTAACTTCTGTTTGGGAACCCATCTATAGCTTTATTCTTTCATGTTTCTCAGTTAATTCATCTTATTCATGTCCTTCCACCGCCCAGGGAGTAGACTTCAAGAGCTCTTGCTCTGTGTATCCTCCTCCTACTTATTCTGCATTTTTCATTGTTGACATTTTTATAGTATTCCTATATCTTTGCATAACTTCCAGTTTATTTTCTGATCTTTTTTATGGTTGGATCCTTTCTACCACCAGTCAAGGACAACTGTCCATAGTCTGCCTCTCCTCTTGAATCTTCTCTGCTAGCATTCATATGGATTTTTAGATGAAATATTTGTATGCATTTTTATTGTATTCCTAGATTGTTGCACAAGTTCTGGTTTATTTTCTGATTTTACTTTCTACCACCAGTCAAGAGATTAGTGTCTCTCCACTTTGATCTTCTCTTCTATTAATCACATGGATTCCTAGCCTCAAGATGACATGTTATACAGTATCGTTGTTTTTCAACAGAAGTATCTGCATATAATATTATTGTTGCGATAGCTTGAAGTAATAATTCTAAGTGCAACAGAACTATCTGCATATAATATTATTGTTGTGATTGACCTATTAAAATCAATTTTGTTTTTCTAATTTTTGAATTTTCAGTTGACTTCCTTGCTGTCTGAGATTGGGCTCAACATTCAGGAAGCTCATGCTTTTTCCACAGTAGATGGCTACTCCTTGGATGTTTTTGTTGTTAATAATTGGGAACCCGAGGTACTGCCCCCATGTTGCTCCACCTTAGGAATAACATTAGATTTCTGTCCAAGATTCACTGTACAGTTTTGATGGAAATCAGCTCTTGATTTGTAATCTTTCACAATTTTTTGTGGGGAGCAGCACGTTAATCTATATCATTGTTTCTTTCACCTCTTAGTTACAAGATCATAAAAGAACACTATAGTGGAATCTTAAACTGTCTCTTATCTTCTGGCAACACTCACGACTTACTTCCATAATTATTTACAGGACACAGAGCGGCTTAGAAGCATGCTGGTTAAGGAAATTCCCAAAATCGAGGTAGCCCTTCTAAATGTTACTTTTATACTGAATTGGATGTTAGTAATTAATTTCCAGAGCGAGCTCGTGTTCTCCTGTATGTTATTTTTAGGGCTTTGTTTGCTCATTGTTATGTTAATGTAATTAAAATGGTAAACGAGCAGCACTGATTATCATGAACTTAGTGCCACTTCAGTACTCTTTTAAATGATCTATAGTTGATAATTTGAAGTGCAATGCAGAAGAATGCTGTTTATCCTGTGGCGGAGCAAGATCAAAGAGGAATCCGCCTTGTCTCTAGTCACATGAACGTTCCCGCTGACTCAATTGATGTTTGGGAAATTGATGCACACCGGTTATTATTTGAGAGAAAAATTGCAACTGGATCTAGTGGAGATCTGTGAGTTCTTGTCATCGTAAGACCTGTGATCTGTTCTCATACGAGTGTTTTTTTAATAGAATGATTTAATTGAAACAGGTACAAAGGCACCTTCTGCAGTCAAGATGTGGCTATTAAAGTGCTTAGGGGTGAGCATCTAGATGATAAACTTCAGAGTGAATTTGTTCAAGAAGTCTCTATCATGAGGTCGGTTATATTTTTGGTTCTTTATCGATCCATCTGAATGCTTACAGAGACGCTCTCTGAAATTCTGAAAACATTTGCAGTTACAGCTGGAACTTACAAATATACCAGTGGAATCATGTTTATATACTGGCACTATATCCAAATGTAAACTAACCAGGTTGACAATCCTGACAGTTAAGAGAATTTAATTATTGGATGAGCAGTCATGATTCCTAACAAATATTTTCTGTAAATGTTTTTTAGTAGTTTGAATCCCAAGAAAATGCAATTTCAACTCACAAATAGTGAGCAATGGGTAATGTTTTCTTATGTGCTGAAGAGGCCATATCTAATACCGTGTAATTTGTGGCACAAGTGAAGTAGCTTTTCTAAATTCTCATGTAATTTGTGTGACAATTTAGAAATTTGTACACAAATGCATCATATGATATGTTTCTGCAGTATCGAGTACCAAAATCTCTCTTGTAATCTAGCTTTCTAGGAATTCTGGTCCATAATCTATCCTGGGAGCATGAATATTGCATTAAAGTGTTTTCAGTGTTCCATTTCTGCTTTGTGAAGTCTCTCTTAAATCGTTTGGGATCTTAAAGAAAAAATAAATGCTGCCACTGCACTTCTACATGCACAAATTTCTTCTAGGTTCCCCTTCAAACTCCTTTGCAATTTGCAGGAAAGTTCGTCACAAGAATGTTGTGCAATTCATAGGTTCATGCACCAGACCTCCAAGCCTGTGCATCGTGACAGGTGATTTGGAATGAACTCATAGATATATGTGTGCCTTTAGCTAATTAATTATATGTTGGTTTGTAGTGTAATTTTAATACTGCACTAATGAATTACCATTTCAATGTGTGTGATGTTGTTCTGTTTGCATATAAAACCCTTCTCAGAATTTATGTCTGGTGGAAGCATGTATGACTTTCTGCATAAACAGAAGGGAAGTTTAAATCTTCAGTCTTTACTACGAGTAGCAATTGATGTCTCCAAGGGAATGCACTGCTTGAACCAAAATCATATAATACATCGAGATTTGAAATCTGCCAATATCTTGATGGATGAAAATGGAGTAAGTGATTCACTTCTTCAGTCCGTGTTCCTGTGTTTGTTCTTGCTCTTCTGAGTTCTGGAACCGCATCAGTTTTTTTTTTTTCTTTTCTATTTCAAACATTACTTTATACGTATTGTGTCAATTGACCATCATCTTGCATTCGTTTTTGATTGATGCCTCAAGATTTCCTGTTTCTCTCAGAACTAAATTGTGTTTCAAATTGAAAAGGTGCAAGAGCTGATTAAATCCTCTTAAGAGGAAGAAAGGCAACCCTGGTGAATCAGCTTTTTCTATAATAGAAAATAAGTTTACAACTTTGCTTTATTGGCCCTGACTACCAGTTTTTCTTAAAATTTCTAAAATTTGGCTAGCAGGTAGTTAAAGTTGCTGATTTTGGTGTTGCTAGAGTGCAAGATCAGACTGGTGTGATGACTGCAGAAACTGGAACTTACCGCTGGATGGCTCCAGAGGTTGGTGTTGTTGCACTGAATAAGATGGTTTGATGAATCACATGATGAGTGCAGAGTTTTTTTTTATGCATTTGGTTGTTACATCATATCTCGCTAACATATGTTCCCTTGGTGTTTGATGCATATAAGGTTATTGAACACAAGCCATATGATCATAAAGCAGATGTTTTCAGTTTTGGCATTGTGCTGTGGGAGTTGCTTACTGGAAAGGTAATCTGTTTCAACAGAATTAACGAGACAATTCTTTTTCATATGTTTAGTTTCTCCAAATGTATTGTTTTTATCTTAAGTTCTACAAATTTATGATCACTCAGATTTCATGACAATAATCTAAGTTCTTGTGAATGATATCCTAGCTTCCATATGAGCAGTTGTCCCCGTTACAAGCGGCAGTTGGCGTGGTCCAGCAGGTATTCCTCCAGAACGCTTTTTCTTTCTGCTTTGAATGGGATTTTAGTTTTCCTTCAGATAGAAACCAGCCGGTCTTTGGCATTGTCTGTCAACTGCCAAACTGCTTCTCGACCAACACAACCTTGTGCCTGGTATAAGATAAACCATGGCCCACATGCTGGGCAGATCACAAGCAGCTCTAAGCATGCTTTCTAATGCCTTGCATCAAAACTAAAACGGGTAGGGGTGGGGTCAAAATCTTAATTCGGTCAGCAATCCCAAAAAAGAAAAGGATTAGGGCACTTATTTCATGTCTGCAAATTCTTTTCATGATCAACCAGCGGCCATGCTGCTTGGTGGTAATATGAACTGCTGCCATAGAAGCGTATCATGAGCTCAAATTAACAAAAGGACTTGCTAAATTACTAATAAAGAGCTGCTGTGCTACTGACATGGATTTCCAGGGTCTAAGACCATCAATTCCAAGCCATTCTCATCCTAAATTGGTAGGCCTGCTTAAGAGATGCTGGCAGCGAGACCCGTTTTTGAGACCTGAATTCTCTGAAATTTTAGAGCTTCTACAGCAATTAGAGAGAACGGTATGGGAAGATTCAAAAATTTCTCCATTTCTTGTTGCTGTGCATATTTAGAAACTCATGTATTCTTGGAACAGGTTGCTGATGAAAGAGACGACAAGCAGAAAGGAAAGTCTCCTAGAAGGGCTGTGATTGCCAATTAGACGAGAAAGACGGTGAAGCCACTGGAATTGAATACTCTACATCCATCGTAATGCTTTCGTTTCGAGACACTCTCTCTCTACATCTTGCTTTCGTTCAATCAGGTGTGGGCTGGTATGCTCCGTTGACGAATACAAATACAAATAGAAATATATATATATACTTATACACGTTGGTACATATATTGTAGGCACGTATCTTACCTAACCTAGAAGTAGAACTGTTGGTCTTACAATTGCTCACCAAGCGTAGAGCGTAACTTTAGTGTGTGTTGTCCTAGTTCTGGGGTTGTATCATAAACCAGCTCAGCGAGAGAGTAGATAATGTAGAAAAGTGTTCAGTAATCTTCTTGTTCTATAGAATTAAGATCTTTTTTCTGTTAAGAGCTTTGGAATTGGGAGTTGATGTTTTGCTGAAGTTGTCATTTAACAGTTGCAATGAATCTCAGAGCCAACATTGTTTAACCCGAACCAGTTATGGTAGAACTGTTTTTTCTTCCTCTCTGAAAAGAATAGAACCTGTATAAAGTAGGCCTTCTCCATGCCTTGGCTTGGGAAGGACAGGCCAAGGGTGTGTATTTAGCTATACCATGTCTGGAAGGACAACTCCATACTATGACTATCCATCAAAAAGCTTCATATGCTAAAGGAAAAGTTTCATATCCATTTCAGCCCCACCAAACCGAATGCGAGTCTCAGGTAAGTGAAAAGTAGCAAAAAACTTTTGAGAAGGAAATGCATTTAGAGGTTCCCTCCTTTAGCGAAGCCAAAAGTAGAGAATTTATACCATGAAAGCATAGTTGTAAAACCCAAGATGAACTGATAAGTCAATTCAAAATCTTGTTGACTTTGTTAAAAATCCGGGTTAATATTTTTATCTAGACTCTCAACCTGTTGATATTTTAAGTTTTTTTTATTTTTAAAAAATAATATTGTTTTGATTTAAAAAAAAATTAGACGATCCGAGTCGGTTTTCACAAAGAACGGAAGATATGAAAGTGCACACTGCAAGTTAACCAGAATGCTGATTCCAAAACACTTTTTTTGCCTTTGTTCTCCAAATCTGTAGCTTCCATGAGCGTCCGTGTCCACTCAATTAGTGCAAAGAGTAAAGTGATGATGCTGCACTATCAAAATTCGAATGTTTCTCTATCAACTATAGTTTACATGCTTAAAAGCACTACACATCAGTAATTTATTACCCACACGAGGCCTTGAAGATTCCCCTAAGATCCTCTAATGGAACCCTCGAGAAAATCCCTGAAATCTCATGGTGCTCAGGCTTAAGCAACAGCCAGAGCACCTGGAAGAAGAAACACAAACTCACAAGCTCCTCTGCACCATGAGAGGGATTGTCACATGGCACAGTCCTCTAGTTCGCTTGACCAGAATGAACAAGTCATTGTCAACATCAACAATGCTGATGTTTGTGACTAAGAAACTACTATTGCTTCAAAATCCAGCAGTGAAATTCCAAGCAGTAAAGTAAAAGGTTCATCAAAGAAATTCGAAGTGTCGTTTGAGGGCGTATTCAACGAAGCCTTCCAGCAAAGAAGCAAGGACTTAGCAAACCAACCATCTTTCGGTGCTTTTGAACAAAATTCGTGGAGGTTAGTCGTAAACAAGATTGGTCGTTTGGTGTCTGGTTGGGGAATTAAGCTTGTTGTGATCTTCAATGAACACAATTTTCTTTTGCGGAAACGGGTTCTGTATTTTGTTTATGGGTTGAGGGGAGCAGTTCAGAGTTCCCTCTGGTTGGGTTTGTCTTTGCTCATTTGGCACTTCGCTTTTCATCATGAGGTTGAGGAGAGTAAGAGCAAGATCTTGCTTTATGGGACCAAGATTTTTGGTGTGTTTATTTATAGGAACAGTGATATGGCTTCTGGAAACCCTCCTTGTTAAGGCTCTCGCTTCATCCTTCCATGTCAACGCGTTCTTTGACCGAATCCAGGAGGCTCTGTTCAATCAATATGTAATTGAGACACTCTCTGGTCCTCCATTGTTTGAAAGACGAAGCACTAAGGAAGAGGAAGGGACAGTCGCCGAGGTTCAGCAGGTAAGAAATTCTGGGTCTACTAGTCCTGCTCCTGGTGAACTAAAAGAAACATTTCTTGCAACAAAGCTACAACGATGCACCACCGTTGGGAAGAAACCCAGATTTTCTAGGACAATGCCTAGTAAGAAAGATGAAGAGATTTCAATCGACAATCTGCAAAATCTAAATCAGAAGAATATATCAGCTTAGAATATGAGGAGGATGATTAACATTGTCCGCCATGGTGCATTGTCTACTTTAGATGAGCATATACTTGATTCAGACATCAAAAACGACTCTTCCCTGTATATCAAAAGTGAGTGGCAGGAAAAAGAGACAGCCAATAAAATATTTGAGATAGTGTTGAAAATTAAATTTGAATTCTGGTTTTTCTAAAGAATAGAGAAGTTGGTCTATCGGTCGATCAATTGAATTAAATAAATTCGTCGACTAATTGAGAAACGGCCGATCGATTCAGTCGATAAAATACAATTCCTATTTATATTAGAATTTCCTTATATTAGTTTAATTTCTTGATTGTTTAGGACTTTATGTCTATAAAAAAAGGCTTAGAGAGAAACACTTAATAAAAATATACATTCCTCTCAATCTTCTTCTTGTTCTTAAGTTTTTTACTTTGCATTACTGTTTTTGGTCTTCTACCACACTCATCCTCCAGAGCTTAAGTTTGATTAGTTAACATGGTCAATCCAAACTTCTCACTTCAATGTCATAAGTTGACAAATAACAACTATAAAACTTGGTGTATTCGAGTAAAAGCTTGACTAGGTTTCCAAGATGTATGAGAGATGGTTGAAAAAGGCTTTGAGGAGCCTATAGATGGAGCAACGTTGACTTTAGCCCAAATAGAGGTAGTGTAAAAGGTACGAAGAAAGGATCAACAGACACTAATAATCATCCGCCAATATCTGGATGATGCCACTTTTGAGATAGTAGACAACACAACCATTGTTAAGCAAGCATGAAAAGTTTTGAAAGAATCAAACCAAAAAGCTGAAAATATGAGAAAGGTACATCTACAAAAGTTACGTGGTGATTTTGAAAAGTTACATATACTTGAATTGAAGAATATTTTAGAATTAAGAAGAAGCATTAAGAACAATGTACGTCATGTGAATAACGTACGGGAATAAGGGAATAAACAAGTTGGCTTTTAACAACTGGCTGGTAGTTAATCTTTAAATTTATTCATTTTCCTAGCAAATTTCAATCTCTGGATATTTTTGAACATTTACTAATTTAGAACTTCTTTATGTCTTTATCTGCTGTTTTAGGTTAACATATACAGAGAGCGGAAGGCATTGACATTATCTCTCAATGACACAAAAATTGTCGTCGATGAGCTTCACATTATGTTAAACATCCTCGTCAGCATCATCACTATGATAATCTAGCTCAGCATACTTGAAATTCCAATCACCCGTTTCTTAGTCTTTATAAGTTTTTAGCTTCTTCTGGTGGTGTTCATCTTCAGAAATACCTGTAAGACTGTATTTTAAGCAATCATATTCTTATTTGTAATGCACGCATTTGACATTGGTGATCGATGAGAGGTTAATGGAATTTAGGTATATATAGAAATTATATTGCAATGTCGTTTTTTATATATAAATGTAGATTTAACTTATGTTTCTTTGAGCTTTAGATAAGAGTTGAAGATATGGGTATATTAATAACAATGTTTTTTAGGAGTGATAACCAAAAAATTAAGTACCCTGATAGTGTTATAATAAACAAGCCTATTACTAACTTTAATCGTAGTCCAGATATGATAGAGGCAATTGATTTATGTGTCGAAATCTTCAGTCCAATAGAGAAAATTACCAGCATGAAAGACAAAATAAAAAAGGTATGTAAATATGTATGACTCTGCACCTAACGTTTCTCATTTCATAGTTAGATCCTAGTTCAAGTAAATCATTGCCGTAATTCATGTAAATATGTTGAAGGAAACAATAACCACTAGCATCTAAGCTCAATGGTGGTTGTGACAGATGTAGAGGACATAAACAAAATGAAGATTTCATTGTTGGTTATACACGGGATTAACCATAAGGAAATGAGGGAGAGATGGGCTAAGAGACCTTTTCTCCCAGAATAAATGATCAAAGTTTTCATAGAGCTTGATATTGAATATCACGGGTTGCTTTTAGATGTTAACATTAGAAATATGTCATCTTTGGTCTCAACTAGGCTTCCCTTAAATTGGACCACCAGTGCTAACTAATCATTCATTTTATAACACAAGTAAGAGTTGTGACTATATATTTAATACTTAAAAGACAACTCTGAATTACTATAAGTTCCCAACACAAGTAGTATGAGATTCAATAAAGATTACTCTCAAGGCCAAACATGAGAACAACATAAGTTCCCAACACAAGTAGTATAAGATTCAATAAAGATTACTCTCAAGGCCAAACATGAGAACAACATATGTAGCTTGCCTCCTTGTAAAATGTAAATTGAGAATGTAATAGATGTAGTTTGTGAATCATTTTATACTATGATTAGACTAAATAAGAGCATTCTAATGGAGGAATATTTGATCCAAATTATGAGAATGAGGTATTTCTTACCTCATCTTATGTAAATGATCTAATAGTTCAGTGTGCACACTAGCGAGATTCCACATTCAATAAAAAAACAAATAGATTGTTGGCACGTGTTATACTGCGGATCATATCAATTTTTTTTAATATAACAAAAATATCTTGCTGATGCTTTTTAGTAAAAAAAAAAACTTAAATCATGCGGTGGTTGACACGATGTAACTCGATCAACTTGGTGAATTCAAAAGCAACTCAGATTATTGGTAAAAACATAATTTGACTAAAAACAATCCAAGACAATATTTTTTTAAAAAAAAAATTTTGAGATGACAATATATTGGATAAACTCATATCAATACGGGTTAACTTTTCAAATTCACGACTCGAGTCATAAGACCATGATAACCCCTATAAAACAATTTAAAGTAAATTATGAAACTCAAATATCAATCAACTAAATGTTGACGGGTGAAATAAAAAAAAAACATTCAATTAAAAAAAACTCAACACAAGTTAACCAATAAAACCCACAACCTAAGTCATGAGACCAAGATAACCTTATAGAAAGTAAACCAAAACAAACTATGAAGTCTAATTCATAATTAATCCAATATTGATGGATGAAGTTTAGAAAAAAATCAATTAAAAGAAAAACACAAAAAAACAACATTAGTTAACCTTGGTTAATCTGACAAACTCATTACCTGGGTCTTAAAACTAAGATAATCTCATAGAAAGTAAATCAATAAAACAACTCGAGTCAACCCATGTTAACCTGTCAAACTCACGATCATAGTCATGAGACTAAGATAACCTACAAAACTTATGACCAAGATCATGAGATTAGGATAATCTCATAGAAATTAAACCAAAATAAATTATAAGTCTAATTTCTAATAAATTCAATGTTAAATGATGAAGTTAGAAAAAACTCCAATTATAAAAAAAAAATCAAGTTAACCAATTAAACTCATGACACAGGTTATGAGATTGAAGTAATCACATACAAAGCAAACCACAACAATTCATGAAATTCAATATCCAATAAACTAAATTTTAAATGATGAAATTAAAAAAAACAAACATAAAAAAATGAAAAAAAAACTATTACAATTAGTATTTTGTGACGTGATGTATGGTAAAATCACAACCTCTTTTGATTTTTTTTGTTTAATCTTAATTTTAATTAATTAATAACAATAATTTTTAATAATGACAGGCCTATAGCAAAGATGGATCAAAGAGCTCGTGACAGCCATAATCTGGGTTTTCAAGCCCATTTTCACTGCTCTTTCGGGTCTTGATCGGTTGACCTGGCGACCAACCATCTAAAGCAAAGGATAAAGGGGCAGGCTTCCTTTTTGTGCGGTCAGAAGACACAAAACTGAAAGAAAAGGCAGCAATAACCAATCTTCATTCAGCTACCAAATCAGATGGCAACTCCAGTGAAGGTGTACGGACCACCATTATCCACAGCAGTGTCTAGAGTCCTTGTTACTCTTCTTGAGAAAGATGTGCCTTTTCAGATCATTCCTGTTGACATGTCCAAAGGTGAACACAAGAAGCCTGATTACCTCAAGATTCAGGTACTCTTGTCTTGAAATACACATATTACTTCTATTTTGGTTACTCTTAATCTTGTTCTCCTTCACACACTCATCAATTGCGTAATTTTGACCATATCTGACAGCCCTTTGGCCAAGTACCGGCTTTTCAAGATGAAAGCATTTCCCTCTTTGGTAAAGATACTAACATTATCAATTTCAAACTAAAAGTATACTGATTTATTTTAGTAATCCCTCTATATTAATGCTTTTTGGGTTTTTTCCTTTCTGGGTCCCAGAATCAAGATCCATATGCAGGTATGTGTGTGAGAAATATGCAGATTGAGGAGACAAGGGGTTATACGGTACAAACCCATTAGAAAGGGCATCAATAGATCAATGGGTAGAAGCTGAGGGGCAGAGTTTTGGGCCATCAAGTGGGGCTTTGGTGTTTCAGCTTGCATTCGCACCAAGAATGAATATCCCACAAGACCAGGGTGTGATAAAGCAGAACGAGGAGAAGCTGGGGAAAGTGCTTGATATTTATGAGCAGAGGCTTGGAGAGAGTCGGTTCCTGGCTGGAGATGAGTTTACTTTTGCTGATCTTTCACACTTGCCTAATGGAGATTACTTGGTGAATGCTACGGACAAGGGACATCTTTTTACTTCCAGGGAAAATGTGGGGAGGTGGTGGAATGAGATTTCTGACAGGGAATCTTGGAAGAAGGTTATTGAGATGAGGAAAAGTGGTTGAAATTGGTGATATTTTCTCGGTTTCAGGTTACATCGGAAGCGGCGGTGAGGGTTTAAGGCGTTTGTAACCTGTGATTACGAGGTTGCTGTGTTTTGTGTATCTTTCGTTGTATTGTCATTTCCCATGTGTCGTCTAATTTCATGTGGGCTGTCTGTCTTGGACGTGGAAACTAGGAGTTGCCATGCCTAGTACTTGTTGTTCTTTATTTTTTGTCTCATGTTCTCAACTTTCCTTACTCGTGTGATGCACATTCATTTTGGTGTTTTGGATTCAATAATCTTCAAAACAAAGCAATTCAAATTCGCAATAAAACATGTTGGCTCTTTGTAAATTTTATTTCTAGGAAGTTTGAGGTCAAACTTGCACCATTTTAGTTGGAATAATAAGACTAAACTTCTGGATAGTTATATGGCAATAGAGTTTGATATCGTGGTGGATGGTATTTTTCTCTTTAGAACGACATTAATTTATTTTTTCTTTATACTATGGAAAAAAAATCAATAAGAAAAAAAGGATGAAAAATAAAATTAAAAATATCTTAAAAGAAAAAAAATTAAAGAGAAATAAATTAGACACTGTTCTGTTATGTATTATTTATGGTACTATTATAGAAAATGTTTTATTTGAAGATGGTGATGTAAATATATTTTGTATTTTTAACTCAACTCAAGTATTTTTATATTTGAAAAAACAATTATTATTGAGGGCCAATATTCTAGTTATTATATTATTATATAATGGTTATTTTTTTTAAAATGTATTGAGATAATATTTGTTTATTCTTTTAAATTTATTTTTTATATTATCACATCAAAATAATACAAAAACATTTAAAAAATATTAATTTGAATTAAAGAATAAAATAAAATAAAAATCAATTTTTTAAAGCATTTTTAAAATGCAAGAACAAACATGTTTTAATAAGAAAAATTCAACCTAGTCTCGAAAAAAAAAATTATCATCACTCAACTTTTGTACAATATAAAAAAAGTTTCATCAATTTATTTCCTATTTACTATATGGAAAAAAAATTACATAAGAGAAAAGAGAAAAAATCTACAAAGACGAAAAATAAAATTAAAAATATCTAGCGGCTCAACCAAACCCAATAGCTAGACCTAAGATCGGTAGGTCTAGCTGAAAGTCGGACCCCATAACCTTGAGTCTAGCTGCAAGCCCGACCCAATAGCGTTGGGTCTGGCGGCTCAGCCCGATCCAACAATACTTTTTGACTAATAAATAAAAAAGACAATGCCCTCTCAAGTTCAACAGTTCGTCCACAGTGTAATGAGTCCATGTCTACAATACTGTTTTTAAAATATTTTTTTAAAAAAATATATTGAGATAATATTTTTTTATTTTTTAAAATTTATTTTTTATATCATCACATCAAAATAATACAAAAATATCAGAAAATATTAATTTGAAGTAAAGAAAAAAATTAATTTTTTAAAAATTATTTTTGAAATGCAAAAATAAACATGCTTCAATAAAAAAAATTCAACCCAACCTAAAATGAAAAAAAATATCATCACCCTACTTTTGTACAATATAAAAAAAGTCACATCAATTTATGTTCACTTTACAGCATGAAAAAAAAATTAAGAGGAAAAAAATAAAATTAAAAATATCTTAAAAGGAAACAATTAAAGGGAATGAAATTAATTCTTGGTGTATTGAGCGATATTATGCTATGCGTTATTCATGATGCTATTGTAGAAAATACTTTATTTGAAGATGGTGATGATGTAAATACATTATGTGCTTTTAACCCAACTCAAGCATTTTTACACTTGAAAAAAAAATATTATTGATCCGTTGCAGAGTGTAAGTCAATATGCTAGGTCTTATATTATTACACAGCGGTTATTTAAAAAAATATTGAGATAATATTTTTTTATTTTTTAAAATTGATTTTTACATTATCACATCAAAATAATACAAAAAAAAAATTAACCTGAAATGAAAAAAAAATTATCATCACTGAACTTTTATACCATATAAAAAAATCTCATCAATTTATTTTTTCTTTACCTTATGAAAAAAAATAAAAAAAAATTTAAAAAGATAAAAAAAAAAAATTAAAAATATATAACAATCTAGCCAAACTCAATAGCATTCAGTCCGACTGTAAAGTTAGATCTCATAACATTGGATTCAGTTAACCAGTCAGACCAACAATACTTTTTAAATAATAAATTAAAAAAAAAAACATTTCCTAGATGCTAGAGTACAAACTCTTTATTACTTTGATTTTAGCAGTGTTTTAAACTCGAAATGCACTGAACAGTCTGAACCCCATAAATAATAAATTACGTTTTTAACTTTACCAAACAACTATTTGTTTGTTGTGATTTACTTGAAGAAAAGAAGCAAGCAGGCAAACAAACAGCCTCATCTATTATTATAGGAAAATGTATGTAGGTACACATTTCAAGGACAATATTTTTCCACGTCTTTTAAAGGATAATATAATTTTATTTTTTTTTAAAAAAAATATCTAAGCTGATAGAAGATCGACCGTGTCTATTTCCACGGTCCGTATGCATTTCCATTTTTCACGTGACATCTTTTTGGCTTTGGGCTTTTCGTAATGTGGTGGGCCCTAATAAACTGACATTTCTTCTGGATTTTTTTTTAAAGATTAATGGTGAATTTGGTCCTTCTACTATCAATTTTATCTTATTTTGATCACCTTTACTCTCATTTATCCCAATTTCATCCTCTTATTCTCTGTTTTGAGCCATTACATCTCTCCATCAGTGACACTTTAAATACTGCCATTAAATGCTATAAGATAATGTTTGTTTATTGTCCCCCCAAAAAAAAGACATGGGCAGTGAATATAAAATGAGCATGCAGCCTTTTGTTTAGAAAGTATAAATATTTTCTCTGAAATTATTTTTGAAAAAAAATTATTTTATATTTCTATCATTATCTTTTTAACCAAACAGCCCCTAAAGGATTACAAAATATAATAAGAGGATGGACTCAGGAAAAGTAAGAGCCAGGGGGGCTGGACTATGATTAAATTGATAAAAGGACTAAATGCACCATAAATTGATTCTTAATTATTGGGCTCACCAACCAGTCTTATCTCCTGCATAAAGTTTCAGAGGCTCTTCCTGCTGCGTGGCTATAAGTGAAGTGACCAGAGCACACCACAATCTACTCCAGCAGCAAGACGTGTAATCTTTCCTGTAACTAGCAAATCTAATGGCAACTCCGGTGACTATTTACGGACCACCATTGTCCACAGCAGTGTCTAGAGTCCTAGCTACTCTGATCGAGAAAGACGTGCCCTTTCACCTCGTTCCCATTGACCTCTCCAAAGGTGAACAGAAGAAGCCTGAGTACCTCAAGATCCAGGTACTAATCAGTATCTCTGTCTTGGTTATTGCCATTTTCATTCCTCCATTCACATACTCACCACCTCCTTTGACTCTTAACAGCCCTTTGGCCAAGTACCAGCTTTTAAAGACGAGAGCATCACCCTCTTTGGTAAACTACACCAAATTCTAAATGCTGATCATCATTCACCACTAACTTAATCCTCTTCATAATCCCTTGTTAATTGTTCTTCTTACATGTGTTTTTTGATTGTTTGCTGCAGAGTCAAGAGCAATATGCAGGTACATATGTGACAAATATGCTGACAAGGGAAACAGGAGCTTATACGGCACAGACATCTTATCAAAAGCAAATATAGATCAATGGGTAGAAACTGATGGGCAGACTTTCGGTCCACCAAGCGGGGACTTGGTGCATGACCTTCTATTTAGTAGTGTCCCAGTAGACGAAGCCTTGATAAAGAAGAACGTAGATAAGTTGGCGAAAGTGCTTGACATTTACGAGCAGAAGCTTGGACAGACTCGGTTTTTGGCTGGAGATGAATTTTCTTTTGCTGATCTTTCACACCTGCCTAATGGGGACTACTTGGTGAATTCAACTGACAAGGGATACCTGTTTACTTCCAGGAAGAATGTAAACAGGTGGTGGACTGAGATTTCTAACAGGGAATCCTGGAAGAAGGTTCTTGAAATGAGGAAAAATGCTTGAAATTGGTGGTCGTTTTTTGCTCGGTCTGCCAGCAGTCTGCACTCCGCAGTCTCAAGTGAGGGTTTTAAATAAGTTGGCGGTCTCTACCTTTGTCGGTGTGATTTGTAATGCAATTATCTATGTTTTCAACCTTTTCCATGTGTTTAAGCTGATGTTGTCTGTAGCATGTGTGCTTTAGACATCGAGACGATAGGTTGCCTGTTTCTTGTTGATCCAATAAAAACTACCATGTCCTGGGATTGATGACCCATTCTTCCTTTTGGATTCTGTGCTCTTCAAGATTTGGCTAACGATGCTTCCAATGCGATGCATGATTTTGGTCGGGAATAGAAACGGAATTTTTGCTTTGTGAGCTCGGAGATGAATGTGAACAGCTTAAAACTTCAATGTTCTAATGACTCGACATGCTATTCGCTGACAATTGAACAAAATAATTCAGATTTTGAAGAATGTACGGTGCTGGTCTTGCTAGTGATAGGGGTTCAGTTATAGCTTTCGGTAGAGGGTCGTTTAGAGCTTTTAGTGTTTTTTTTTTTTAAATTATTATTATTTATTTTAAATTAATTTTTTTTGTGTTTTTAATATCAAAAATAAATTTTAAAATATATTATTTTAATATATTTTAAAATAAAAAATATTATAAAAATCACATATGATATGATGTCTGGATAAGAGTTCGCTTTCTTAACTAATTCAATCTATGGGACGTTTGTTTTACGTTATAAAATATTTACTGTGGAAATGGCAATCTAGAAATTATGTTGGTGGTTTTGGCTAAAAGTCTTACTGTAGAAATGATGATTTGGAAACTTCTGCTGTAGAAATGGCAATTGGGGAATTATGTGGGTGATTCTGGCTAGATTGTTTACCATAGAAACGGTGGTTGGGGGGGCTTTTGGCTTTCTTTAACTTCTTGCAAATAATTTTTTTTGTTTTACACGTGGCTTATTTTCCACCACATTTTTCTTTGAGCTTATCTGAAAAAAAAGACTAGAAATTTCTTATTAATTATCTTTTTATTATTATTTATTGTTCTTGCAGGGATGAAGGGAGAATCTCCGTTTACCTTGATTGGGTTTTTAGAGGTTAGTTATCTGCTCATTGTCGAACTAACTGATGCTCTTTTTCTGTTCTCTCTAGAGGAGATCAAAGGGTGACTTGGAAGAGAGAGAGCGCGTGAGTTAAACGGGGGGGACATGGTAGGTGGGAAAGTATAAATGGGAAGATCTGCCGAAGAAAAAGGAAAGAGATAATGCTATAGTCTGTCTTTAACTTGCTAATGCTCACCGCATAAGGTGCTTGATAAAAACAATTAAGCTTTAATTGATCTTGTTGGTGCTGAGATTATACGAAAGCAGACTGAGTTTAGGATAATATAAATTATATTTTAAAATTTTATATAATAATTTATAATTTTAGGTTTATTAGTTTTTAATATGATATAAAAACTTAGATGATTAAGTGGTTATAAATTTAAATTTTATTATTTTTATTTATTTAATAAAAAATAAATACAAGATAATATGATATTGTAGAAATTTCAAGTTCAATTAACTTTCAAGAAATATATTAAAAAATAATATAAATTATATATTTATATTTCACCTAACAACTTAAATTTTTTTAAAAAATAATTTTTTTATATTTACCGGGTAATTGCAATAAATTATCTCTTATACCTCTTGAAAGTGGCATTCTAGCTTATATTCTTTTTTTTTTTTTTTTTTTTTTTAGCTACAATCAAGTTTCAATTGTTACACTCCAGATTATTTAAGAATATAATGCTCTACCTTGAAAAGCTTCTTCATACTGTTATCCTTTATTTAAATTTGGTGTTGACTTTTTCCTTCTATTTTTCATAACAAATTAAAAGAAATCTGTCGTGCATTCCTATCTTTCTACGTTGTGTTAGTGGTCTATCCATGGGTTTTATTGCCTAGTCATCATAAGAGACGGTAGAGCCGACCGGAGAAATTGATGGATTCTTATGGCGCAGGATGAAGAGTTAGGAATCACGATCGAGTTTGGGTAGGGAAACATAAAAAAGATACGAGTTTTGGTGTTGAATCCTGTAAAAACACTTGCAGGAGTTGAGACATGAAGGCAACATAAAGAGGATGGCTTGTAGCCCAAGGTTACCAAAATAACCTAAGACTTTTGAAACCTCGGAAGTAAAAACTATTTTTTCTTTTAGAAATTTATTAAATTCTTATAAATATACCGGGTTAAAAATCAGGGATAATACTTTTAAAATCATACAGAGAAAAAACTTTGAAATTCTTATAAATATATCGGGTTAAAATGAGGGATAATGTTTTTAAAATCATCCAGAGAGAAAACTTAGGAGGATGTTTGAGAGTGTAGTAGAGGTAGTTTTTCAAAGTGTTTTTCGTTTGGAAATATATTATAATATTTTTCTTATTTTAAAAATTTATTTTTGACATTAATATATTAAAAATTTAAATAAATTTAAATAAATAAAATTTAAAATTTAATAAATTAAACCTCGATAATGACGAATAGGATCTTGTTCAATGATACCTCTCATATTCAAACAACAACAAAAATAATATTTAAGTTGTGTGTGGTAAGGTATGATGTTAAGAATTAGGAGAAATATCAAAGGAACAAGATTTAAAATTGAAATGTTAAAGGTGTAAAAAATATTAAGTGGTGAAGTATTAAAGATGTTTGATAATAGTTAAGAAAAAATAAAGTACAAAAGTTTATCTTAATATAAATCAAATCAATTTTTAATAAAAAAATTATAAGAAAATCAAATAATACGTCTCAAAATGATAATTGTAAAAGAAAAATGAGTAAATTAATATTATATTTAAAGATTTCCCCTCCCTAGAAAAGTATGCCAAACACGAGCATGGTGAGTCAAGATTGACCATTGTAATTTTACCTTCCTCTACCCCAACACCAAACATATCCTTAGCCCTCTTTTTTTCCAATCAAATCAAGAGAATAAAGCCCATTCTAGGAATGGACCGAACAACGTAGAAAGCCCACTTTAGACGTTTGCATTCGATTCTCAGGTTCTGTCCGGCACCACATAATCCCGAACCCAAAACAAAAACAGTAACTGGCTAACTGCGAAACGCAAGCCGAAGCCGCCACTTTTGTCCACCCTGCTTAAGCATCCAATCCGAGAAATAGAGACGGTCATGGAATCGAGTTCCAAGGGAGAAGACGAAGTCGGAGGATACAACAGCAGCAACGTTAAAAAAGCCAAGCTGCAGTCAACTCTCGCTGCTCTCCTCGACGACCCTATACTCTCTGATGTCCCCAAGAAACCCACTTTATCTGATGTTGACACCCTTATCAGCCTTGAAATGGGTAGTGCCATGCGCATATCGGTTCAAAAACTTGACGGAACCTCCTTTGGTATTCAAAGCTAAAACCGTCTTCTTTTTGACATTTTAACAAACACTTAACAGGCGGCATGTGGAACTAAACTTTCTTTTGATTTGGTTTTGGTGAAGATGTGGCATTGATGAATTCGGCTACGGTGAAGGATTTGAAGCTTGCAATTAAGAGGAAACTGATCGAGATGGAGCAATCCAAGATGGGTCATCGTCATATTTCATGGTAAGCTATTGTTCTCCAAGAATTTATCAAGCTTATCATTACCATAGCCTGCAATTTTTCTGGTAATTGACCACTTTTGGTTCATTTAAAAGTAACAGTGCTTTTTGAATCATCAAGTTGCATGATGTATTGATTTCATTACGTTTGCAGGAAGAAAGTGTGGGCTAATTTTGCTCTCTCGTATCATAATCAAAAGCTCCTCGATGACAACTCTGCACTTCAGGATTCTGGCATACGAAATAATTCTCAGGTTTCAGTTCTATTCTTGTAACTATTGAGTATGATCTTTCTTATCTGTTTATTTAGCTGTGGAATCTCGATGATGTTGCAATCTCCAAAGTTATGCACTTGATCATCCCCTGCATAGTTTTGTTTAAATATTGACTTTTGTTTCCCTATTATGGCTTCCATTGCCTTTGGCTTAGAGGTGTGTTGTGCCTGTGCAGGTGCATTTTGCGTCCTATGTCATGTCAAAGGATTCTCAAAGGCATTCTAAGCGGAGAAAGCACCGATTCTTTCATGGCCTTAACAAGCGTGCTTAAGCACTCCATTGTATTGCTTGATCTCATGATTCTGTACAGCTCCTAAGTAAACCTTCTTTATAGGTATTTTTACAGAATTTATAGAAAAATTCTTCTCTTTTGAATGCTACATTCAGATTTGTTCTAGATTTCTCAATTGGCT
>Ga0307518_10000748_pt1 | contig 24437 bp, 28 predicted proteins | sample 25_EM_MG_FD_203889 | JGI IMG/M metagenome (GOLD analysis project Ga0307518, IMG submission 203889) | Populus trichocarpa ectomycorrhiza microbial communities from riparian zone in the Pacific Northwest, United States - 25_EM | ecosystem: Host-associated > Plants > Roots > Unclassified | place... | reverse complement strand
AGGATATGATACTTATGAGCGATACGACTGAGGGCGCGAGAAATATAGCTGGGCAAGCTTAGACACACAAGAAGTAGGGCGAGGAGATTCGGGCTTCAAGCTTCAAGCTGCAGGCTACTCTGAATATATACTGCTCGTAGGTTCGGGACGATTGTATCTGTGGCTGCGGCGTGCGCCCGCGATGGCATCCGCCATCCGCCATCTGCGTTCGGCGTCAACTTGCCGTTGGAGTCGGCCTCAACACCTGGCTGCCAGTCTGCGCTGCTGTCATCTGTGGTGGTAGTGGCACTGGCTGCCACATGCTCCACATCGTCGTCGCCTGCAATTGTGTTGGCTGGCCTTGTCATTGTCCCCAGGCCCCTTGCTAGGCTCACATTGAAGTGTGACATGAAACAAAAAATCAGCGATATATTCAATATAAGGTGTCTATTTTTTGGTATTTGATCAGATTAGATTCGGGGGGTGACTGGTGCAGCACAGCTTCGGGCGGTGCAACGGCAGCACGGAGCAAAAAGGGCGCTTATGTCATCTTTTTATTAGCCGAGTTAGACAGGAGCCCTCACTTTGTCCTTACGCAACAAGACTGACACATGGTGTATTGAAACACTTTGCGTCTTGCATAATTGTTCACATATAAGTTCAAGCTAGAAACATCGATATGTTGTGAGTTAGCAGTGTAAAGTCAAGCCTGTAGGTGGTGTCGCGAGATCAAGCAAGGTTCCCCCACTAACTCATATATTTCAAATGCACAGGGAGGTACAGAGACTGGGATTAATATTGTGGTGTATGTATGGACCATGTAAGCATGGGATTGAAAATGATACTAGCGTATTACATTTGAGGTGCTATGTGGGCCAGTGTGTGTTGTGAACAAGTCACTTGACAATACGACTTTCAAGCGAGACGCATAACCTGCCTTATCCAACCAATTTCCGAGCCTGGCTCCAGATTTACGCTGGAGTGGACGCTCCGTTATCCAGCCACGTGACAGAACTGATCTCGGGCGTCCATTCCCCGAGGCTGGTCTCACGCAGACTGAGAAGACGTAGGCGATCAAAGCGGATACCTGGTGACAAGTTGCCATTCCGTACAGCAACGATCGTGAATGGGCCAACGTGACTTGATTGATTCTTTCCCACTTCCTGTTGATGGGCAAGCAAAAAGCTCAAGAGAAGGAACATATGCGGCATATGGGCGCAACACTTACACAGAAGAATTCTGAGAATGCCAATGCCACTTGGTAACCGAGTTCAGCGCGCGTGATGGCCCTGCCGTCCGACAAGACAGGGGAGATGGTTCTCACAAAAGGTGGATAACCAGGCCACTGTCGTCACGTTATTTTTTTTATCAAGCTTCATACAGCGAATGATGGCATACTATGATGTTAAGTTTCACAGCACGTCCCAATCCATCGAGGACGCGGTCGAGGCCCCGTTCTAGCGCGTATGCTTGACAATGTAGAAGTTCGGATATGGACACCCCTGAATACATTTGGTCAGCAAAGACATTGTCACCAGAAATGACAATACGTACCGTCTGTTAACAACCCCCTTTCCCAGCAGCGGAAATTGATGACAAGGTCAGACCCTCGTTGCTGGTTGTCAACCTGCATTAGTGGAATGTGTAGTATACCACTGATAGGAGGTCTAAGTTGCGGTTTACGAAGAATTAACTGGGGTACATGATGGGATGGCGGATGGGCAATTTGCTGCGATGGCAGGATATGCTGGGTGTGACGTTGAGAATTCAGATTCAGATTTTGGGGAGGGTAGAGATGGGCGTGTAGTTGGTCATACTGCATGGACGAAGGACCCGGTGCAGGTCTTAACAAAGAATGTAGACTGGCAAAGATGTCGTCCAGAGGCCGATGATCCGGAGAAGTCACTCTGTCCGTGGAGGACGGGATGTACTTGTCTGGCACGTCGGTGTCGTCCAGGCCGGAACTAGGAAAGAAGGCGCCATAATCCACGGCACCTCTGCGCGTAAACACGCTTTGGTGGGGTGGGTCGCGGCTGATTGCTTCCACTGAATTCCTATGAACTCTATCCAGACCTTGCAGCGAGGGAGCGGAGGGAGCGTATGTCACATTTTGCATTGGCTGCCCTGACTCGGACCGTGGATGCTCGCTTTGTAGCAATGGCTGCTGCTGTTGAGCGGATGATGAGAGATTAACGAGGTGGGGGTACTGATAGCTTGAGCCCAGCTGCGCGTGACGGTCCATGATGGTGGCCACAATGGAGGAAGTGGTGACGCGATACGCCTCAAGTGGGAAGCTTATAAGGTTAAGTGGAAAGTGAGCCACCGGGAATTGATCCACCGCATCACACAAAGGAAAGTTCCTGACTGAGAAAAAGAAAGGGGGCCAGCACCACAGCGGTGGAGGCGAGCAACCACGTTGGAGGAACCCCCCCGGACCGTAGAGGAAACGGAGAAAGCAGGGCTGGGCACTAATGCAACCGCAGACACGAGGCTGCAGTGGTAAGGACTAGACAAACGAGCGTATGTAAGTGGAACATATCGGCAAGAGGACGATTTCTCGTACACAACGGGGTCTTCAGATTCGGGGATGTCAAGCCGCATTGATAGGCTATGGCCAGTGCACGGAGCATCCAAGCCGACCTATGTTATCGACTTGGCAAGAGACTAGCAGCTTATGTCATCCACAAAACCACTGAATGTACGAGCTGAGAAGTGGGTCACCCGGGTTCATATCAATATAATCACCTGGTAGGATCTGTGAGTGATTCAAAGCTACCGGAGCCCATAAGCGCTGAAGCTTGAAGCCTGGGACGATAAAGGACGATAAATGAAGGAGCAAGCAAGCACGGCCCTGAGTACTATTGATTGCCGGCTACGAACAAAGACTACATACGGCAGACAAGTGCAGGGACAAAGGCGCTTTTACAAACCCTACGTTGCTGGGAACTCGGATCATGCCTGCAATCTGAACGTTGATACGCTGATGCCCATGGATCTTACCCTGTAGGCTTGCAGTTGGTCTGCGAAGTTATTGCCTGTCTTCCTCTCTCGGCGAGCATTGTGCTGAGGAATGTGTACTATGTATCTAGCCACCCAGTTTATTTTCGATGTCTAGTGACGGACTATCTACAGCGTCATCTGCTCTCCTCGACAGTTGCTCGAGAGCACTAGTACTTGTGTCGATCAGACCTTACATAAACTCTTTGATGTACACCAGATCAGGCAGCTCACCTCTTGACAACTAACCACCCAAGCTGATCTCATCTGACATATCCGCCGCAATGTCACAGCTCTATCGATCTGCAATCGGTGCACGGTTAGCAAAACTTCCTGACAAGTCCCCGGAAGATGAAGCAAACGAGGTGAATGATGAATTGGCGGATTCCCTTGGCTCACTCCCTTCGGGGATGTGCCCACCGGCATTGTAGGGATTTCCTCGGTCCAGTAGGGTTGTTCTGACATGTTGTCACCTTTCCTAGCCCGAGGTCAAGTGCATCCTTTCACCGCACAAAGAAATTACCGAATCCAGCGTACACTCCTATATCCCCATCCGGGTACTTCGCCCAAGCTCTGGAGGTGTCTATTCCAGGTCGTGGCCTTGACGTACGTGCCTATTACACACCGCCCCGCGCAGAGCGTGGCGGAGTATTCGTATTGCATCACGGTGCGGGCTACTCTGGAACGAGCTTTGCGTGCCTCGCGAAAGAGCTTGTCGACCTGACAAAAGGAGAAGTCGGCGTGCTTGCGTTTGATGCAAGAAGGCATGGTTCGTCTTCCTTCACATTGCTGGAGGTCCCCACGTCAATTATGTGTCGTAGGCAAGACGACGGCTATGGGATCGGACGAAAATCTGTCCATAGGTATTCTGGTCGAGGATTTATGTGCGCTTATCCAGAAAGTATTCCCTCAACCAGCCACCGCACCCGTTCTCATGGTATAGTCGTATCTCCGCATCCCAAGGAAATTCACCTCATTTCCAGGCCCTCCCAGCTAGTAGGTCACAGCATGGGTGGTTCAGTGGTTGTTCGTGCTTGCCCAAAGCTGCTCGAATGGAAGTATATGGTTTCTGGTGTCGCGGTCTTAGACGTGGTTGAGGGTGAGCAGATGGGTTTTCCCACGTCTGCTGTATACGTGCTTGACGTACTTGTAATGCAGGCACCGCTATGGAAGCCCTGCCTCATATGCATGCCCTCTTGAATACCCGGCCGGAGGGTTTTGATAGCATCGAGGAAGCCATCGAGTGGCAGTACGTATTTACCAAAAACCACTTCCTCCAAACTACTGACCGAATACTTGTTTTGCCCAGTGTAAATACCCGCACTATCAATAACCCTGCTTCAGCACGAATCTCGGTGCCTTCCATCCTTGTCCAGAAAGATTCGACCCTCTCGCCCCGCACACGCGCAAATGAGGTGCATGAATACAGGTGGCGCACACCACTTCGGTCCACTGCACCCTATTGGGAATGTAGGTTTCTGCCTCATCCCTTTTCCGAACCTTCCATCCGATGATCGCTTGTACCTACAGCTTGGTTTGTTTCGTTGTCCACCCTATTTCTTTCCATCAGAACAGCAAGGTTACTGGTCCTTGCTGGTGCAGAGCGCCTTGATACTCCTCTTATGATTGGCCAAATGCAGGGTAAATTTTGGCTCGAAGTTATGAGCAGCCATGGAGTCGGCCACCTAGTGCACGAGGTCGGTCTGGGTCTATTCTGTACGGCGTATTTTTAACTATCACATTTGTCAGGATGATCCCACTCGCCTTGCAGAGATCCTAAGTGAGTTTTGGAGGAAAAACGAGAAGCTAGAGGTGAGGGGCACAGTTGTTAAACGTGTTGGAGAACGATAGATGCTGTAGAGGAATCATTCAAAATGATTTGACTTTGAGGAAAAAGATATGCGTTTATCGGCCTGTGCGTCTCACAGGATTCGTTCCATTCGTCGATCGTGCATCTCCCTACATGCATTAGGCCGAAAAATGTTTATTGGAGCCACTTTGACGGAAATGGCAACTGACAAGTCAGGTCCTAAATAGTCTGGCACATAGCGCAGCGTCACCGTTCGACAAGTGTCAATAAGGCTAACTCTCCAGGAGAAAATCCATTTACGGAGTTTGACATTAAGGACACACGTAAGTACTGTGGAACTCGACTGACACGCAATACCTACTGAAACCCCCTGGTGGTTTTCTGCGGAGTCGCACAACTTATCGCTATGACCAGTGACCACTGAGGACTGAGTACTGAGCGCCCCTTCGGCGAAAAACTTTTTATGTAATCACATAATCCGATATCTGTTCGATGGTTTCCGGTGGTCTGCGTAAAGGCGACCGTAAAGCCTCCGGATCCGAAATTTTTCCATGCTTGGTTGACCTGCTTTGTAGGCTGATGCTAATATAAATATTCTAGGTAGCAAAGACAAGCAAGACCCAGCTATGGCGTTGCCATTCTGTACAACTTATAAGCCCATGTTTTACACATGGTCTTTCTCCCCAAATACCCGTCCGAATTTCGAAATGCGTCGCATCTACAACGGTGCCTGTATCCCAATGTGGGGACTCGATCGCACCGCCGATCTGCCTTTCGTTCTGGTTCAGATGAGCGAGTCAACCCTTATTCTTGTCAATCCCAACAATTTTGAGGCTGCCCGCCATGGTGAGCCCTCAGGGATGAGTCTCAAGCTGGGTGTTCTATAAAGTGATTTTTGTAGGCTAAGGGTAGAGCCAGCTGGTTCATGGGAAAAAGAAGGTTAAATGTGCCAGCAAAGTGGGAAAAGTGGAGTTGCGAAAAACCGTTCTCAATTGTCAGATGCCAAGAGGAAGCCCCCCATATGACTACGCTCACCGCCATCAGGAGTGCCTGTCACTTCTTTTTCATCACCTCCTCATACTTTCTGACCTGGTCCTCTCAGTTCGTCCACCATGTCTCAGTCAACAGATTCGCCTGAGGCGATCATCACGAATTTCGTCGAGGGGATACGCGACCCGTTCACCTTCGTACTCGTCATCACATCCTTGTGTGCTTGTCTTATCACACTATTGATTGTGCTGTTCGTGTTTTCGACCCGGGAGTTGCGCAAGCGGTTAATTTTCCGCCTTAATGTCATTGCTATTTGTTTCGCATTGACGCTGGGCGTACTAAACTTCATCGTGAGCGGAAGCACTATCCTACGACCGTTCGATCCCGTTCCACAATCCTTATACATAACTACTATCGCGGCTGCCCTCCTTCCGCCCGTATTCTACGATTCCATTCTGCTAACGCGCCTCCTCGCGTTATACCCGGTGGACAGAACCCCTCTTCCTGTTCTCATAAGAATCCTGGCCTTCCCGATATGTGTCAAATGTGGACGTCTCGTCGTCCTAGTGCGTCTTTATCCTATTCTTCATCTATTTTCAACTGACACTGCTCGTTGGCAGTCATTGTACATTTGGCAATATGTTAGCGAAAGTCGAGACCTCGCAACTTTCTCAGCGCATGCACAAGCGACGTGGTACCGTAACCCCTTTGTCACCACGGAATGGACATTACAGATGTTCGATAACCTGTATGCAACCTATCTATTTTCTGTTAAATAACATTTCCCCTCAATAAAACTAGCTATTCATCAGGGTTATTCATTTACCAGTTACACACTCAATCTGCCCAAATGTCCCCAGTGGCGTACGGTGAGGCGTCCGGCTTTTTTGCATCAAATTTACCCATACGATTCTTGTAGGCTCACACGTGTTTTCGTTTCCTGAGGTTGGCAACATCGGAAAGCGGATTCGAGAAATATTCTACATCTCTGTGGCGAATTTCGTTTTCCCAGTCCTGTTCAACATTGGCCAGATCATTTGCATCACCGCCGACCCGTCGTTCTACCTGGGGACCCTGCTTCTGCTTTCTAACAACTATGTGAGCGTGATTGGTGTCTTGTTCGCAACGATATGGGTTTCCGGTGGGGAGTATGTTCGTCGTCAAACTGAGGGGAATACTCCTGAAACCTCTCTCCGGTTCACTCCCTTCGAGAGGCGCGCATTCGGCCCTACCCGTCAGCTTGACATTGGGAGTGGGTTTAAAGCGGTGGAAGAGAGAGGACGGCGGACTCCGGAGCTCTCGAAAACGGACGTTGACTTCGATGACCTGGAACTTCATAAAGTAACAAGCGAAATTGGGTTACCATCTGATCCTTATTCCACGTATTCTAACATTGAAGTTCTTATAAAGCAAGACGTAGAGCAAGCATAGTTAATACTTGCAACGAGTTTCCACGTGATGCATCACATGATCGCGTCACAAAAACGACTCCTGAGACTTCTTTGCTCCCCAACATCAACGCCTCGTCGTCACCCATGAGCGCCAGAAAAGCTTTCGTCCCGAGCCGTCCTCAGTCTGCATGCTTTACAGATGAGGCTGAGGCGACATCTGCGCGTGCAGGGGCCACACCAGACCCTGATCTGCCGCACGCTGCAAGTATGACGTTTGGACGCCCCCGTTCTTCAGTCGCTAGTAGCGGATTTGGAGACAGTCACGGAACTGCAAGTGGTGCAAGCACACCAGCTCCCAGTAGCGGCGGCAAGCCACTTTCGCTTTCTGGCCTCCTCAGGAAAAGGGCGCAGCTCCCCAACGCGCATACATCCACTCATTCCGATGTAGATGCTGCCCCACAGGTAAAAAAACCACGTCGTAGCTTCGATGGTATTCTCAGGCCAGCAATGACCCCGATGTCGATCATCCCTTACCCTGCTGGTGTTGCACCTATGGACGGGCTGGATGGCAACGCGACTCCAAGAAGGCAACTTTCGTTTTCTCGCTCCACGTCGCGCACCTTGACCGGGGAGACGGACCGAAATGAGGATAACAGTCCTCAGGGGGAACTCGATGGGGTTGGAGAACAGCGTGGAAGTGAAGAAAGTGACGGTAATCTTTCTCACTGGTCGGCTGCACTGGACAATCCACATCATTGACTGTATGCGTATCGATGTAGGCGCCATCCCAGTAGGATATATGCGCATGCTTCCTGGAGCCGACATGGGAGTTCTCCGTGCCGCTGGAAGAGGCAATACATCCTTATCACCTTCAGTAATAGCTGCACCTGTGCCTGGCTATGCGCATTTCGACCCTGCAATTACCGTACATGCGAAAGGTGATGTAAATGACGTGCATGAGCAAATGCATGCCACGAGGGGAACGGAAAGGGCCCACGGTAATACGGGCGGCAAAACAGTAGACGCAGAAATTGGCCTTCAAGGACGGAATGTTTCAGTACTGGCTCATGGGCCGAGCCGGGTGAGGGTGGATCAGGGCTCCCAGGATCTGGACCAACAAGGGCCGGGTCAGCGACCCCCGAAGCAGACCAGGCAAGAAACCGACGAGGTGCGTATTTTAGCTGCGTCGAGGCATTCCATGTTTTATATCGTTACTATACTGACGCTCTAATGGAGGGCTGCGTGCCTCTCTCGAGCCCTCAAATTCCGGTCACCCCAATTCTTGCCCCCCTTCCTTTGCAGTCGGTCGACCCGCATACTACACTCGACTGCCTTTTTGCAGAGCTTGGGGATATTATTAGTGTAGAGGAATTCGAGGCGGAATGTAAACGGTGGAGGGGATGCACTAGAGAAGAGTGGTTGAAGGGGACAGAAGGTGCGTAAGAGGATGCTTCTCGACGATGGGACTTATGCGGATGGACTGCAGAATTGTCCGAACATTTCCAGCAGCTGCTTGACATGGCACGTATTTCTGGTCAGATTGTACACTGCGTTCACTGAAACACCATCACGCCTATCCGTAGGTGAAGGACCACCTGACGTGCGTCTTCTTTCTTCAGCCGAATCACTAACCACATCCTCCGCAGCGAGAGGATATTGTCATACTCCTCTCTGACGGAGGCCATTGCAGATAGGCGGGCAGAGGTGGATATGGATATGCAAGTCCTCAAGGACGGTATGGGAACCGTGGCGGAGAATTTGGCCTGTTTGGCGAAAAAACGGTGAAAAGGTAAACCCTGCGACATTCCATGCACCACTTGGACGATGGCATTTTATTCCAGAACATTCCAAGAGACTGGACGGGAAGTGGCTTGCCCTTTAAACGATTGTCCTATGGACTAAATAATTATGTAATTATGTGTACATAATATTTGGATTTCAATGAAATCAACTCACGTGACCAGCACGTGAGAAGTCAACCGCGAATGCTGGCACGTGATCTCACCCTTCTCTTCCTCCTTCACCTCTCTTCACGACACGTTGACGACTCAAAAAGACTTGCTGTGTGGGTGTCTCGTGTCTGGTGTGAATGAAACTCACAGATCGGCCAAACAGAGTCTCCTCACACTCACTCAATCGAACGGCAACTTCATCTCCGCAATATTTACTACATTTCCAGTGCTATAATTTGACTATTCCTTCTTCATTGACGACCATCCGACGATACACGAGAGATGGCAGGCACCCAAGAGCTTCCGTCTTGGATGACATTGTCAATAGTAACGATAACGAACTCGGAGGGTATTCCGGTTACAACGAGTACAACAACGCTGCAGTTGCCACTCACGTACTACGGCCCAAGTGTGAGTACTCGTTCTATCTGGTCCATTGGTCGTGGTTGCCGCATACTGTCTGGAGCACGGGAGGGGGGAAAGCAACAGGCAAAGTTTGCAAGATCCCGGGGCTGTACTCTTGCTCCGAGCCATGTGTTCATATCGCCCATGGCGGCGGCAGAAAGACCTCACGGAATACGATAACTGACCAACGTACAGATCCCCCTCGGAACTGACGGAGCATGGACCTGGGGTGGCTTGTACCCTCCCACCTCATCTCCATCACCTGTGGCATCGCCGACAGCGACGCCTGTTGCACCGAGTTCAACTTTCACTGCGACACCCCTTACATCATCTTCATTCTCCCATTCAACTTCTACGCCCACGAGCACTCCACCCACGAGCACAGCTCCCACCACTTCCACAGCCGCGACTTCCGCATCCGCCTCACCTGTTGCAGCCTTTGGCCTTTCCAAAGGTGAACTCATTGGCATCATTTTCGGAGCCATCTTGGCCTTCATATTGTTCTTGCTCCTCTTGGTATGGGTCATCCGGTGGCGGGTACGGAGGCAGCGCAATGGCTTTCGATCAACTCCTATATGGACCCACTGGGAAGTCCTAAGTCCCAGTGGGCAACGCAGCACTGATGGAGACAGACCCCCCGGTGTTGGTTCCCCCCGAGGATCCGGCGAAGAAATTGATCCCTTCCTTCAGCAAAGTCGGAGTGGCAACGTCTCGCAGGGTCACAGATCTGCCCGGGCGGCTGCCTCTCTTCCTCCTGGTGCAGCTCCTCCAATGATTGGCAGTACCTCGGGTGGTTCAAGGCACACGAAATCTTCTGCTTCAACGGACTATGGCGAGTTGTTACCCGATACCGGAAGAACTGGACAAGCCTATGCAGACGATGGCGATCCGTACCTCCCGGTTGCAAGGGCAAGCAGTGAGATGATTGGACATATCATTCCTCCTGGAGAACTACTTAGGATTGATGACGAAGAAGAACCTGAGAGCCCTCCGAGAATGTATGACGTGTCCCGTGCGGAAGATAGCGATCCTTTACTTCCTCCATTTACTCCTCTTTCGCCGCCGCCGCCCCTGGACATTGAGAGATACTCTTCGCGAAGGGCTAGCTCAGTAAATGAGAAGGAAAAATCGCTTCGCAGTTTGTCTTATCCTGCTAGTGACATGGAGGCGTCTGAAGTAGTCACTGCCCGCCGAGTACGAGTTCGGGATGTCAGAGTTCGTGCGCCAGAAGGCGAAGGTACATCTCCTCTTGGTCGGTTTGAAACCGGACCTGTTGCGGGCCCAAGCAGTTGGCGAAGTAGTCTTGGTGGCTCCCTGCAAAGACTGCGTCAGAGCTGGTTTGGTGGTTCCTCGCGCCACACGTCTTATTCATCAAATGGTCTTAGGGTTCGTTCAGATGATATCGAGTCCAGCCAGTCTCTTCTGCAAGGCTCCCGCTCGCGTCCCCGCAGTGGCCTTGGGCTGACCATTGGCAGCGACCGCCCGATTTCGACGTTCAGTACTAGGAGTGCTGTGTCCGGCCATACCGTCTATCACGATGCCGCTTCTCACCTTGGGACACCAGTGTCTGTGCCTTCGCGTGCAATGACACCAGCAACTGGAGGCGGGGTTGTGCCAGGGAACGAGGCCCCGCCGCCACCAACCAGTGCACCGCCTGCATATGCCTTGGAAGATCCATACGATTCTATGGGGAGTAGGACCAGTTTCCCGCATCCACAAGGTGTCGATGTGCTAGACCTGCCTGTCCCAACGCCTGCGTCACAATTCACGGCATCTGGGGGTGCGTCTAGGGGCACTCCACCGAGTGGGGGAGGTGGGCAAGCGCAACAAAGGTCTTTCGGCGATTCATTATCGGACATCACCGGCTCCTCCAACGAAGCAGGTATCACTATTGACGTGCTAGACGCTGAACCACCGAGGGCTGGCGAAGGATGGCGGACGATGGCAGAGGGCCTACTGGGTGGCCGTGGCTCTGGATCTGACAATGGAGGGAGGCGCACAACCTTTGGCATAGTGAGCTTTCTGATTAAGTGGTGATAGAACGATGACTCAAATGTACAACGATTACAGCCCCAGCTACCACACCAACGGCAAGCAACGGTTTCTGAACAAGGCTCACTCCATTCTATACGCTCCTATTTAAGTCCGCACTCCCGCTCCTCAGCATCCGATTCTGGTCCAGGTTCACGTCATTCAAATGGCCACACTGGGTCAGCGTCGTCCCGTCCTTCGGCACAATCAAGGGTTCCAACCGCTAGTTCGGGCTCTCTGCGTTCTGGTTCGTTCTCTCGGCTACGTGGCGGAGGAAGTGGCCTCCCTGTTTCACCGGCTCTTTCGGCGTTTGGTCTTGTAAATGAACCCAGCCCGCTCTCATTCCTTGCAACGAGTGACCTGCCCTCTCCCATCTCACGCGGGTCAGCCTACTATTCCGCACATTCGTCGGACAATGGTGGATTCAGCCGTGTTTCAGTGTTGGGGCCTATGCCATCGTTTACGGCTCACTCTGTCCTTGCACCAACGATACGGAGTGTAGGGGCTACGACGACATCTGATGAAACGGAGGTCACACGAACAACGGTCACTGCTGGGACTGGCACGACAGGATCCGGAGGCAGTGGCCCCGAAACTACCGACGACTTGGTTGAGAGATTGAGACTCGGAGACTTCGACATGGGCCGACTGAGGTTGTGAACTGACTCTCGGCTGAGTGCGCATTTCTTGGACACGCCAGGGCCCTGGGGCGGCGTTCCCATTTATTACCCTCAGTGCCATCTATTCAGCAGCAGTCAGGTTTTGCCTGCTGACCAGCTAGTGGACAATGCTCCTACCTCTTTTACTGTTATTGTTGCATCTGCGATACCTCACACACGACATCTCACTGCGCCTAGAAATTTTGACTTACTCACCTCACCGACACCCCTGACTCTTGCATGCGATACCTCTTCATTTTCACTGCGACACCTTTTTTTGCACTGCATATTTCTTGACACAACCGCATGTTGCATTTTCCTTTGTATCTACTTACATTTGCGAGATGAATTACAACATTTGAGCATCAACTTCACAAGACAGAATTCCGGGCAGTGCTAATGCGTTGTTGGAAGGAGACCGACAATGGAAGTCGAAAACACTGGTTTCGGCTGCTCCACCTCGTCACTGCCTTACAAAACACAAAACAGAGGACGTCCTAGCACCGGAATTCTAGACCGCTCGCTATGGCCTACCCAGCAGAGAAACTATCAGAACAAGAAGTGCAAGATAGCTTTCATAGCTATCTTAAATCATCCCTAACCCAAGCAAAGATTGAACATCTAATTGAGCCCGATGTACTTGCAAGCGCGGAGGCCGATCTTATGATCACAGGTGAGTAAATATCCTTTGGACTTGGTGCTATTGCTAACATCTGCATCAGGTCCTGCACTTTGTCTCTATTTCGCCGCGCTGAGGAGTACGACTAACCCGCCTTCTGTCCCCCTTCCACGGGAGTCGAAATCGAGTCCACCCCGTGAACTCAGTGAGGATAATTGCCCACCAACGTTCCTGTCCTTCTTCCGCGTCTGGGTATCAAATGTTCATAAAATACAGGGGATGGAGCCAAATCTGCAGCATGACTTGGCTCGTATCATTTGCGGACTGGCTCCACTTACTCGTCCCTCCAACCCAATTCTCTCCGGAATTGCTGCGGATCTCCGTGCTGTCGCTATTGAAATCTCTCAGAGGCGCTCATTCCAAGACCGCTATGCTTCTGATCTTCAGGCTGCACTTGATGCTGGTGGAGCAAGCTCCAGCCTTAAGGTGAAGGCCTCATTCGTTCCTCCACCACTGTACGACGGCCCAGGTTCATCTTCACCAACAAAGAAATCACCCTCTCCATCACCTTCTCTCCACTCATCAAAGTTGTATAGTGCGGACTTCCCCGCCCTCGAATTCATACGCGAGACTCTTTATGCAGCAGTTGCGGACGTCCTCGAACGCATGCCGTCGCTTCGGCGTCTCCTTAAGTGGGATCCACCTCGTGCTTACTTTTCCTCTGTCGCATTTGCAATACTGGACGTGGCAACAACGGCAGTGACACGTGAAGGCACCATCGTTGGCATTCTCGGCCGTGAGCTCACCCTTGCGGAATGTCCGCAGGAGTTGAAACCGTTCATGATGGAGTTCGTGGCCATTGGACGCACAGGAAGGCAAATAACGGAGGAGGATGATTTACAGATGGCGCAATGCCTCCAGAATGGCGAGGAGGCCCCGGAGCCACGGTTGGATCGCGTGAGGAAGATGCTGGAAGGTGGTGTTGGGTATGACCGAACCCAAGCAGACGATGAGAGTGAAAGGAGGAGAAGTGTGGAAGGTCGAGCTGTGGTGTTCACCAACCAAATAAACGCCCTCGGATTGGGCATTCTGCAGATCAAGACCTTCAGGGAGAGGCAAGCGGAAGTTTTCAATATTCTGGGAGGAATAGGAAGTTGAGAGCAGGAACAATGCTGACGCGTGCTATCATATCTATCCTATCTTTCGCCATTCTGTACTACATTAGCCCATCAGAAGCCGCTAATTCATATTATCCGAGCCTTCATGGGTTCAGACCCGAAGAACTAATCCACACTGAACAATCCTCCAAATGTCAGGTGCCTAACACTTGAACTGGTGTAGGAATGCAAGTACTATCGCTCACCAAATACCTGGCCTCCCCAGATACTTGGCCAATTTCTGAAAACCAAACTATTCCCCTCATAATACTTTTTCTGTACAGTCACAATTCAAGATAAATGTATTCTTAAACTCTACAAACTTGAACGACATGAATCCACGAAGTATTCGTTGAAATAGAAAAAACAGCGTGACGACAAGTAAAGATCACGCTGTGATGGTCATGCCGAGTACAGCCGAAGCGGAGCATGAATTTCTAACACACGAGACAATCACGACGCTCTTGAAGAACATCAAGGCACGAAAGGGCACGAATGGCTGAAAATCCTGCTCTCGCTCAGAATCCCTGATTTTCTGCACTAATTGGAGAAGCCCGCCGTGGACAGCGCAGCAAATGCGCCACTGCCTCTCCACCCAGCCATGGAGATCAATGCAGCACGACGCTGAGTCAAACCCAGCAAGCTGGTCCGAGTCACGCAGGGCCGTCGACTGTTTATGCTCAATCTTTCACACCATCAGTTCCGAATGGTAGCGAGCAGCCACCCCAGTTATTTTCACAAGGTGCCGCACATCGCTCACCCTCTTCCACATCACGAGCGGTTCTACCCTCCCATGGAGTCCCATTTATCACTACCCCCACGAGCATCCAACCCACGTACCACAGCCTCCTTATATCTTTGCATCAAGTACATACTCATATACGCAACCTAATAGCCACTCGTTCGATACTGCACATTGATACCTAGCATTACATTCTTCTTACTGCAACACATTATCTACTACATATGCCAAATAGAACATCCATTTGACCTCTGTCCTAGTGCGCCGAGCGGACTTCAACATTATAGGATGTGACATTGCGTTACTTTCTGTGACATTTTGTGGCGGCCAAATACTTGGGGAGGCCAGGTATTTGGTGAGCAATAGTACTTGTGTTATCCTGAGAAAGCGGTGACAAAATAATCCGTGGTGGCATATATTCTCTTCTACACAAGCAATATTCGTACATTCATCCATTCATGTGTATGAGATCTCCCAGGTATCACAAAGGGATATCAAGATAACAGTCGTAATTCTTCGAGGACGGCCCTTTCCATCCCACTAGTAAAAATGTCATTCATCTCGCCACAGTTTTCATGGAAGATGCCTTACCACAGCGCCAACAGTCGAGTAACCCGCATGGGTCACTAGAGTCACGATCGCTCGTCAGCGGAATTTCTCACCAATAGAGCATACTTACTACTTCTGTTTAATCTTCAAGAGTGCAGGGTAGTTCTGTCCCCAAAACGCTTCTGAAACAAGAGGTTAACTCAACCCACAAGATGACTTCTGAGCTCACCTTGGTAGTCTGTCTCGTATACATCACCCTCGTTCTGGGGGGTAAAGACAATCAAGTACGGTGACAGGACACAAGGGAGTTGTAATGACTTACGAAGTAGGAACCGGAGTTCGGCGCAATCACCTTCATGGCCTCGGTCAGATTATGCAGGGTCTCGAACGTTTGCTTAATCTCAGTCGTAGTGGAGTTGTAATCCCATCCAATCAAGCCAGCGAGCTGATTAAATAGTCAGCTTCGTTTTAAAATAAGATTCTATGTACAACGTACATGCCAAGCCGATTGCCGCCAAGCAGGGGTGATTGAGGTGTCATTTGCCGATGCATTAAACACGGACGGAGTTGTAAGCAGAACATTAAGGCTTGGTGAAGTCACCATAAGATTTGTAAGCTCTGATCGGCCCATTTCGCACTCGAAGACTTCGTTGGGTATAAGCCGTGAACCAGTCGCACTCGGAATTCCTGTCAGCTATAGGATATATTGTAAGCAGAGGAAGAAAAGAGTTTCGAATCATGGAGCGCACATCAAGTCCTGGATGAGCATTGAAGAATGACATCCACGAGGGAACTGTCTGCAGTGTAAAGTTGCCACCGTTAGCTATGACAAAATCGGATAACTCTTTCAAGGAATCATTTGCTTCAGACAGAGTCAACACTGGGTTGAGCAAGTAATGCCCAACTGCGGGCTGCAATGTGCATCAGTATCCAAATAAAGGATGATTCCTTGGGAACTTACGCCAATGAGCCCACCCCAACCCTGTGAAGACCATTTCATCGTATTATTTACTATGACTTCAAAGAATTTCTGTGCCGCTTCATTTGTGTAGCCGATAGTAAAATTAGCACTAGCATAATAAAGTTATTTAACAATTGCACCCAGACAAGAGGAAGCCGAAGGCAACTTACAATTGCAACGTCAACTGCTTTTCCACCCTGCTGGTAGCTTCAAGGACGACACCAAATGTTCCACCTCCACCACCTCGCAGTGCCCAGAATAGATCAGTGTTTTGGCACTGATTTGCGACCCGGAGTTGACCATCAGGGGTAACTACCTTGAACTCCAGCTGTATAGATGAGGTTAGGTCATACAAAAGTGTGGCATACGTAGGCAAAACACTTACAACTCGATCAACCCCCATTCCATACACCGGACTTAACAAGCTATGTCCTCCACCCTATCGCCCACGCTCAAATTAGTCAGATATTCATGGGGCACAAGATTACATACCAAGACCCATCCGCCATGCCATGCTACAGAACTTCCAAATCCCCCAACTACGGTCACATTGTGTTGATCTGCAAATTGATATACATTAAGTGCCGGAGTTCCGGTCTATGTAAAGATGAGAAGGGGCAATCTGATACGACGAGAAAGACATACACCAGTAGTGATTGCTTGATAAGAAGAGTCCCCAGAACAACCACATGGGACGAAGGCCTCGTGATACGTTAGCTGACTGTGTGTTAGCTAATGCCCAGTAAATATACATTGTATTTGACCCACAGAGGACAGGTTGCGCATCTGTGGTCTATAATGAGTCGCGTCATACATGATAGAGTGGGGAACCTACCCAGAGCGCCAAGGATCCCTTTTTAACCGATCTTCCGAAAAAATCATGACCAGAGTTTTTGATCGACAATGGAATCCCAGTGGCCTTGGAGAAGTTAAATGCAGCAGTAACATCCGACGCCTCTTGCACTTCAATCTATCACCGCAAAGGCTTTGGTGGGATGCATGCCAAGTGATTGAACGACATACATAATATTCAGATATACTGCCCTGGCTACACTCCGTGCCGTTGTACGCCAAGGGGTTCGAGGGATCGGTATAATCTAGTAGACAACTTTCATCACTAGTGAAACATGTTTCCCAGGTGCTCTGGAAAAGTGTGAAATTAACAAACACGATGAATTGAATGTGCAACTGACAGCCATCGTGTTTCCATAGCGTAGGGATCGGTATGTCCAAGTATCGTAGTTAGCCTGAGCAACCGAGCAGGCTTGTGGATCAGGAGTCACGGATTTGCCATCGTAGTTAGAGAAACACGGAAGGGCAAGAGGTGTGGCGGACTGTAGACGCCCGCCGATGGTGGCATTTAAGGTGTTGAATTCCGCTACCTGAAAGTCACGCTTACGGGCGATAGCGACAGTGAGAAGGCTAAAAAAAAAGATCACCAACAGCTTGGCGACTGCGAAATTGGTGAAGTTGCGCATTGAATTTGGTGGATTGGAGTAAGAGGGTCCAGAAAGGAAGCGGCGCTGAGTGAGAGCATTCGCAACGAACGACTTGAGGACTGTTGGCTCATATTTATTGATCAGCAATGATGGATGTGGTATAATGGGATGTGGCCTACTAATCTGAGAGAGCCTTGGTCTAACTCGGCTCATTCAAGCGCCCCCCATTATGGTTAGATTACCCCTGATGACCGCATCACTGTGTCTGACCATCAAAGTAAGTACTAAACTTTTTGCGTCAGAATGACTGACCATTCTGACGCTTTAGTCGAATTACTGTGCCGTACATATTCTCAGCTGACTTGTGTCACCCAATCAGCGAGCTCACCGAAGTATTCAACGTGTAGCGTAACTCGAGTCTCGAGGCCAGTACTTCCATGGGTCTAACTCAGCCGGCCAACACATGCCGTACATGAGTAAGTGAGGAGATGGAACTTCTCACAGGATGCTGCAGCCCCTCGCGCATGACAAGTTATTCTGACTCTGGATCGCCTGGGGGCGTGACAGCACACGTAGGTCCGCTGAACCGATTACATTTCGGAGAATGGCACAGCACGACTTTATTCCCGAATGGGTGACGCAGACGTACGCGATTGTTGGGATCTTCGCTTGTCAGAAGGCTACCTTAGTCCAGTCCAAGGATGCATGATACCTGGGGACACATTCCACCGAGGGAATCTAGTAGTCAGGCGACCCAATGCTGTATCGTGTTCACAACGACCTCTCACCGTGTGACTTACTTTATCATGTATCTTTGGAGTTGATGGTCTTTACGTCGTCTCGTCATGCTGTTAGCGTCATGAGCACATGCAAGGTATTCAACATTGAAACACGTGCCTCATAAAGAGACGATAAACCCCGCAATTCATTTCCTCTGAAGTGAGAAACTCGGCTTAGATCAGCACCTGTCATCGTTCCTTGCCCAGCCCTCAACCCGAAGAGGGTTCACAATAAGCTCGGAGTCTTTGGCACTGATTAGGCGGGGACTGTTTCTTGGCGAAAGGGCCCATTTTAGTTTTTTTTTTTTTTTAAATTCGGAATTAGAGTGCTTCTAGTCTCGACACCATTCTAAGAAACCCGATTTATGCGGGCACGTTGTGCTTCCTAGAACCGGACTTGTCGGATACCCGAACGTCTGGGACGAGACTATAGTGCTTCGGGGTGAGCCTACTAGTATTGCACTCTACTATCCAAGCCCGTTTTAGTTGGTCGAGAAAAGCTCGAGGGATAGCGGGAGTGGCTGGAGTGAGCCGAGCTGCGCCGGAGACGACGAATGCTGCGAGGTAACCTTGACTGAACTGAAATATGCGCGGAGGTTGTGTCTTCTCAAGTACTCCAAACACAAACCTAGTGGTACAGGTAGGCTACGAACTTTGATCATGCGTGTAAGCTTGTCATCATCTTCGAGGTGCGACAATGGCATCGGCCACAGATGGTCAGTCGAAGGGGGAACTGGCCACGTGCATCGACTCGTAGTGTTGTCGTCGTGCCCACGGGGAGTTCAATGTGTGCAACTACTATTAGTCTGACGTCCTGCAGAATGATTCGACTTGCACTGATGGAGTCGCGATATATCGTGGTTGACGTAGTAATTCGAAAGAGGATGCCTCGTCGCGTCTCATCGTAGCTGTACTACATAGCGTCCGCAGTGGTTGTGGTTACATGTGGTTTGGTCGCCGTTATCGTGCTGTGAAGGACCTCTTGCCAGATATTTGCCTCGTCTTATTAAATATTCTGTGCATTGAGCTAGAAGTCCGCACAACAATTGAACACACCGAGTCACTGCTGCCACCATCGTGTTGTCCGTGTAGAAGGATGGGCTGACCGTCTCGTCTGGGGGTTCGTGATATCTCGTGGTCGACGCGTGAATGTTTGAACCAATGAGCCACTATGTACTTGTTACATAATCCATACACCACGTCCGAAACACCATACGCGCCTTACACTACTCTCTTCTAAGCAGATCAAAGACCCAAGGAAGACAGTCCTTCCTGCCGCATCCTCCAGGCATGATTCTGCGCTCACCAATCAAGAAACCTCCTTCAAACGCGTCTACAAAGGGTATTCCCTCAAAACGCGCACCGACACCCCTCCGTTCAACGCCCATTGCAACGGCTACCACGTCTATCCTCACTTCTTTTACTGCGACGGGCTCCAAAGCAACCCCGCACGAAGCCATGGTGGTGTCACAGCAAACTCACATCAATGAACTTGTCAATAAGACTCGGTCTCTTGAAAACTCAATCAAGAGGCTGACCGACGAACTGGAAAAGTCCAACGCTGAGTGCACGACCCTTTTCGCTGAACGCGCCTCCTGGGAGGTTGACCGGAAGACGTGGACTAGTGACCGGCAAAAGTGGATGGAGGAGAGGAGGATATGGGCGGAAGGATGTGATACCGTTCAGGCGTGTCATCGGATCCAACAGTACCGTATGGCGTGCGTACTTAACGATGAACGCATTACAATACTCAGGATGCAGGATGACGTGCGGAAGGAGCAATTGAAGAGGCTGCAGCGCGACTACAAGATTACAATGTTTCAAGCACGCGAAGTTGAACTCGAGGCACAAATGGAAGAGCTAGCAAGCCTGCGTGATACCGCAGAGGCTGACAGCGGTCGGTTTGAGAAGCTGTCAAACGACTTGAAGACGAGGTGTACGGCTCTCGCTGACGAAGTGGAGGTGAAGACCGCGGAGATACAGTCTATTCACAAGCAACGGGAACAATCAGAGGTGTGTTACCCCTGTATATCTTTACGTCGTCGGTTCATGACATTCCCCATCGAACAACTACAACTAATGATCTAAAGGAGGAACTCCGTCGTTTGCGAGAAACCCTTGCTGATGCAATGGCCTCCACAACCTCCTCATCAAGCAAGCTTGCTCGACTCACTGCACAGCGCGATGCATTGCAAGCCCAAGTTAATTCTCTTCAACAGTCCTTAGAAGTTGCACAGGACGAGACCAATCAATTCCGTTCGCAGCTGACAAATTGGCAGAACCTAAAGAAAGACGAGGATGCAGAGGCTGGTGTGTTGAGGAAGAAGAACGCCGAGCTGGACAAGGAAATAAGTGATGCAAGAAGGCGTATAAGTGAAATGGAGACTCAAGTGAAGGAATTCGAAGCAATGGAGGCAAGATTGCAGAAGGAAAAAGGGAGAGTCGAAAAGCTGAAAAGCGTTCTAGATGAATGGAAGGTGCTGCTAGGCGTGTTCCTTCGGAGCATGCGATTCTGACTTTTTCGCTGTTTCCAGGTAGAGGCAAATGAACAAACAGCTGCGCGAGAAATTGCAGATGCTCAATTAGCTACCGCTAATGCCCAGATAGGGACGTTAGAGCAGGAAGTTGCTGATCTTCGAAAGCAGTCGGTTTCAATCAGATCCAAGGTGTGCTGTCGCTTCGCTCCGGTACTGCTTGGTTCGTGTCCTAAAGAATCCCGGTGCACTTGCCAACTTTTCGCAGCCTCAGAGCAACAAACCATCGCCCCTAGTTGTCCCCGAGATCGAAGAACCAGAATCAGACGTCATGGCCGAAAGAGCAGGGCCATCCACCTCCAAAAAGCCGAAGTCCAAGAAATCTCCACTGTTTTCCTCCGAATCATCCTCATCCAAGTCTGACGCCCCTTCCAAGCCTCGCCCCAAACCCCGTCCAGTGAAACGACCAAGTCCGATTTCAGAGACTATAGAAAATGATATTGAAATAGTCGAAGTCCCCTCCGTTCATCCCAATTTGGAACCTACACCTCGGCCGAGCGCGAAGGCTGCAGGCAAACGTAAGGCTATCGAAGCCGACAGTGAAGAGGGTAGCGACGCTCCGTCGCGTAAAAAGAAGGATAAGGAAGCCGACAAAATCAAGGAGAGGGACAAAGGCAAGAAGAAGACACAGGTACAGCCAAAAGTGGCCGCAAAGGCTTCTCGTAGTAACCACTCTGACGAGGAACGTTCCAAACCAAAAACGAAACCCAACGCTACGAAACGAATGTCTCCAGAACCTGTCTCCAACCCCAAGAAGTCCAAACTCAAGCTAGCCCAACCCAATGATGACAACGGAGGCACTGTGGAGGGCGATGTTGGCCCAGCCCCGAAAAAGAAGAAGCGCAAGATCAACTTGTTTCCGTCCTCTCAACCGATGACGTTTGACTGGGAATCACTTCCACAGGCAAGTGCGCTTCTAGTTCATCCACAGTAATGTGATGATTACTTTAAATAGGGAGAAGGTCTCGGCATCCCTAGGGAACTCTCTCCTATGAAAGAGGCGGACGCAGTTCCGAGACGACTGGGCAGAGTCAGCAGGGGTTAATCTACCCCTTAGCGTCAAATAATACATGCAGCAATGGGACAATATCGAATTTAAGATAAGTATAATTTTAATGTTCAATGGACTCTGTATTAGTCTCCCAAAGGCGATGGTTAATGGAGTTGGCCCGAGTAGCACCTGTTTGGTTGGAGTCATCGTACGATCCAGTCAGTCCAATAAACGAAGGAATTACTAGCCTCGATGAGCCGGGAAAACAGAAAATGTCCAGGTGGTAGCAAAGTCTCTTCTCGCCTTCAATAACAGCGTCAAGAGGAACATTTCCACTCTTCTGGGTCAAGTACAACGTTGTCTTAACGTTGGCTACACAAGTTTCTCTGACTGGATATCTTGATACTAAGCGATCAGTACTCAGGTGGACCCCTCATGTTCCCTCCACACCACCTTTGTTCGATACGCCATCCCCTTCTACCCACATTTGCTTGTCAGCCCGGGACAAACAACCTGGGCTGGCAAGCTATGCTACTCTGTTGTGCCTCTCAAGAGACATGTTCCGAGTGGACAAGTGCAGAATTGAAATGGATATTAGTTCACCCATAATCTTTGCTCACTGGCATAGTCAATGGGTCTCCAACGAGTAGCATGATCCAGGAGAATCGCACTACGCATTCAGCAAGTTCTTGTGTGGACGAACCATTGATCTCTCTGGTTTTATATGGTCTTATCCGCTGACGAGTCTGCCAGTATACGGTAAAGTCATCTATAAGCCATGAAAATCTGAATAGAAGCCTTGAAGATAGTCCCTTAAAAAAACGCCCAATCAATGCCTCGAATCAAATTGCTGGTTTTGGAGTAAACACAACAACGCATACGATACACTAAATGTATCTGGGTTCAGAGGGTATATGTCGCCCAGGCATGAAACTCCATCTCGACGTGAAATGTTCGTGAGTAGAGCGATAAAAAAGGCTGTTTTCGTCTAGACCAGCCTCGATAGCCTCCAGGGTTCCATAGATGAATATCGTAGAACTTGAGGTGTGTGAGGTGGTCAGGTAAACGGTTGGAAATAAATTGATGCAAAGCTTCGGTTTTTATATTAGGGCACAAGCGGAGCTTGAATGCATTCGCGGCGCTTTGACCCCCAGTGTTTGGTATGTATCATTGTATGGCTCTGAGAGGTATACTTACACAACGCGGCGGTGAATATTTAGGACTAGGAAAAATGTAGTGGAAAACTTCAAGTGTAAACTTCAAGTATAATCTGGGTAAAATATGATGACGGGGGGCCCTTGAACCGTAACCACGACCATGGTTGGTTTTTCCCACGCTACGACAGCTGGGCAAGGTAGTGCACGAACGATAAAAAGCACACAGAACACCACTGGCCCCCCCTAGAACGATCATTACGAGTCATTAAGTTGACCAAAACACACGAACAATGCCAGACTGGCAAGAACAACCACACTCAGCGACCACGTACTCACGAATTTTTCTACCCAATGTAGACATCCTGAACATACCAAAGACCAACCAAAGACGAGTTGAAACGTGAACCAATCACACAAACGACACGATTATTCCATGTGACAGTCCACTGTGATGCTGTCCCCTCTTGCGAGATGTTCGCCTCCCTTTTCCCAACCTGAGGTTTTAGTGGGTATAACGCCTACCAGGCGCCCTTCAACGGGTTTACCAGTAGGCTCACGGAGTCCCACATACCCCCGTCCTTGACGGGAAGTGCATAAGAGCATTTTTCCTCGGAACGAAGCCCAACTGGGTTTTCGATCTAGTGTATTATGTAGAGCTTGACTTGTCAGCCAAATATATATATATATGATGACAAAACTTCAAATTGTGTACCAAATTATATGTGAAACTAAACTTTATGTATTGTCTTCACATTTAGTCCAACATTTAGTCCAGGGTAAAATATTGATAATCCCCCTATGGTCACCTTGCCCTGCAAGGTCACTGCAACTGGAAAAGTGTGTCCTTTTTTTCGTCACCCGCGAATGATGGTTTGAATGCGCGCCAAAGGTCCGCGTGAAATTAACTCACTGGCCGTGGCAACAAGGGTATAATGCGGGATACTGCCATAAACCTACAATATTGAGACACTTTGTCTACGTAGTGATACTGGAAAATCTCATAACGTTTGGTAGTCTATAAATCCTGCATATGCCTTTGTTGTTCCGCTATAATCCTACAATATTGAGAGTCAGTTCAACCATACACTGTAGCAGTACTATAAATGTTCATTACACGTGGTTGTCTGGGAAAGGTGCCTGCCATCCATGATGGCGCTATTTTCTGGTCCATCAGTGCTAGGGTACTGATAAAATGACTCAGGGGACTACAGGAGGGATATCAATATTTTACCCAGATTATACTTGGAGTTTACACTTTAAGTTTTCCACTACATTTTTCCTAGTCCTAAATATTC
>Ga0307518_10000745_pt1 | contig 24488 bp, 8 predicted proteins | sample 25_EM_MG_FD_203889 | JGI IMG/M metagenome (GOLD analysis project Ga0307518, IMG submission 203889) | Populus trichocarpa ectomycorrhiza microbial communities from riparian zone in the Pacific Northwest, United States - 25_EM | ecosystem: Host-associated > Plants > Roots > Unclassified | place... | reverse complement strand
ATAAATTTTTAATAAAAAAAAATTAAATTAAAAAATAAAAACAAAAAAAAAAAAAAAAAAAAAAAAAACTCAAACCTAAGGCTTGGACCCATGCCTCAACTAAGTCAATCGCATGTGGATTAATTTATGACTTTTTAACTTTTCATTTCATTGTATAACTATTAGAAAATCATATATTTTTTTAATATAAGATAAATAATTTTAAATTTTATAAAAACATGTTAATCAAGAATTTTTTAAAATTAATTTTTTATTGACCCACAATTTATTTCAATTACAGTAATAATTTATTTTAAAGAATTTTTGTTAGAAAAATAATTTCCTAAATCATGATTTTTAAAATAAATTTCTAACAATCTATGCCAGCAGTTCTGCGAAGATTGGTCAGTTTGGCAGAGTCAGCCTTGTGTGTGTGTGTGTGTGTGTGTGTGTGTGTGTGTGTGTGTGAGAGAGAGAGAGAGAGAGAGAGAGAGAGAGAGAGAGTTAATCTCAACTAGTTGTGTTTCGACAATTTTTGTCCCATAGACTATTGTTGAAGAAGTTATCTTCGGACTCCGGCATCATTTGAGGTCTTCCTCTTAACATGTTCTACTCTTTTTGTTTCGGAAAGTTTATAGGTGACGTTGTACTTGGAGAATTTCAACTTTCAATGAACATATCAATTATAAATGATGATTGTGGAATGAGTTTGTGAAGAGATCTGATACGAACAGGAGCACAGAACCACTCATGATGAACAAGATGTGATATGTTGTTCACTACAGTTTAAAAATTCATTTCAGAAGAGATTAACAATGTAAGACAAATTAGAGGCAGACAAATTAGAGGCAGTGGGCTAAAGGTTAACACACATGCCAACTTTTGGAATGGATGATTTCTATTTAACTTCAAAAATTTAGTCTGCGTGATATTAAGATGTAAGGAATTGGGAAGAAGTGACTGTTAAGGCAAGGCATCATTAGAATACAACCTGTTGTTGTTAGAGTAATCACATCCCTGTACTATAAAAGCCATGCTCCTCAAACACAATGCAGTGCAGTTAGTTTATCCCTCATTAGTACTTGAAAGTGACTAGTGAATCTAGCTTATGATGGCATTACATTCAGCAATCAAGTTTTCAGTTTTTGCCTTGGTATTGCTAATACTGGCAACAGATTCTGATGCTGGAGGAATAGCAATTTACTGGGGTCAGAATGGAAATGAGGGCACCCTGGCAGAGACTTGCGCAACCGGAAATTATGAATATGTAAATCTAGCTTTCCTGTCAACTTTCGGAAATGGTCAGACTCCCATGATTAATCTTGCTGGCCATTGTGATCCATACAGCAATGGTTGTACCGGCTTAAGTTCTGAAATAAAATCATGTCAAGCAAAAGGTGTCAAGGTCATGCTTTCTATTGGAGGAGCTGCTGGTAGCTACTACCTTGCCTCCTCAGAGGATGCGAGGCAAGTCGCAGTTTATCTGTGGAACAATTTCTTGGGGGGCAACACTTCATCCCGGCCCCTGGGGCCTGCTGTTTTAGATGGAGTTGACTTTGACATTGAAGGAGGAACAAACCTCTACTGGGATGATCTTGCAAGGTACCTGTCGGCATATAGCAAGAAAGGTAAAAGGGTGCACCTAACAGCAGCTCCGCAGTGCCCATTCCCTGATGCTTGGGTGGGAAATGCCCTCAAAACCGGTCTTTTCGATTATGTTTGGGTCCAATTCTACAACAACCCTCCCTGTCAATATGCTTCTGGTGAGGTCACCAATCTTGAGGACGCATGGAAACAATGGACTTCAGCCATTCCAGCCAGCAAGATTTTCTTGGGCTTGCCTGCATCTCCCGAGGCAGCAGGCAGTGGCTTCATTCCTGTCCCTGATCTCACATCAAACGTGCTTCCATCCATAAAGGACTCTTCCAGGTATGGAGGCGTGATGCTGTGGTCCAAGTACTACGATGATCAAAGTGGATACAGTTCTTCGATTAAAAATGATGTCTGATCTCAAATTTCCTGCGTGGCCGTTTTGTGTGATGGGTATAAGTTGTATTTCCATATATGCTGATCCATCTTCTACATATGTATCTAGTTTCTTTGAAGCGTCTCTCTTCATGGTTTCATAATTCTTAACAATTCCTTTGATAACGTTCAAACTGAAGCAGAATATAGGTCCAAGGCCAATCTAATCAAAATCAACATTTCATCTGATATACAAGAAGGCATAATGCTCTGGATCCAAATATTGATACCATTGCAGAAAAAACTGAAATTGTAAACGAAGATCAAGATCACAAAAAAGGACGACCCTTGTCGCTCAAATTAGATATCTGACAATACTATTTCTCTATGTTACTGATTTTTCTTTTAACTTCTCGAGTTTTCCTTATTTGTTCACTTAACCTTCCGGTTATTAACTGATTTATCACAAAATGCTCAAATTAAATATTGATACCGATGTGGGAGGAACAAGCTTCAATCCCAATTCCTTAAGGAGCTGACAAACATCTTTTGAAAAATAAGAACCCACTAGTTATTTTTACTTGTCGGCAGATGTGAAAATAAGCTCTGAAGTTTGCTGGTTTATCCATCACATATTCTGTCAAAGACCATAGTATTGGACTATTGGTAGCCAATGAAATTCATTAAAGTTGATTCAGCTACCAAACTCATTCGTACAAATGGGGCCTGGCTAGTCATTATTTTATGGCCACAATGTGCAAAAAGAGAAGAAGACAAATATATACGACCACAAAACAGCAGACAACGCATAAGGATAGTTCATCGGCCATTACGATTGATATTTGAACATGAGAAAACCTGTTGTCTTCAAATAAGCTACATGCCTCCATCCAGCTCCGTTCAACAGCGTACTGGAAGCAACAAAGTGACTGCTAAGCCACGCACTCTTCCACAATAGAACAAGTTTGTGGCCATCGTGTTGGATTCGGTTACCACTATAAACGATAAGCTTTTGAGAACAGTTTAAGCACCAACACGCAAATCTTGAAAAAGTACTGTAGTGAATAGTGATCAGTGACTCATCAAACACTTGCATATCTTGAGTAGATGGCATCAAGGTCAGCAATCTCATTAACATTCCTCTTATCGTTTAATTCTGACAATACTGGTTGGCTCAGAAGCTGGTGGATAGCAATCTAATGGGGTCAGAAAGGAAACGAGGGCACCTTGGCGGAGATTGTGCCACAGGAAACTACGACTAGGTGAACCTATCTTTCCTGTTGACTTTTAAAAATGGTCAGACTCCCATGATTAACCTTGCTGGCCATTGCGGTCCATACAACAATGAATGCACAAAATTAAGCTCCAACATAAAATCATGTCAAGCAAAAGGCATCAAGGTAGTGATTTTCGTAGGAGGATGTTAAATAGTAATATAAAATTATTATTGGGTATCATCTAAAAATTTAAATATTTAAATTAAAATAATTTTTTAATATGATATCAAATCATTGTTGATAAGTGGCCACGAGTAATATAAAATTATGAGGTGTATGCAAGTTTCAAATTAAAACTATCTTACCTCAAAAGAGAGGAAGCAAAGCAAGTAGCAGCTTACCTTTAGAACAACTTCTTAGGGGGACGCTCTTCAAAGATGTTTGGTGTTGCGGCTGCCGGTGAGGTTATGTTAAAACATGATTTTATAGTATTTGGTTAGATATAAACCATACTTTTTATATATATGGGTTCCACCAGAAACTGAGGTTGAACCTCAGTTTCTGAAAAGCAATTTTCATTTGCTTTTGAAAGCATTCTCTCTCACCTTCACCAATAAAAATCAAGAAGAAAAAAACTATTGGAAAAAAAATATCAAAACAACCCGCAAATCTAAAAATCCTGCCTACCATTGCTAACCATTTATGAGATCTATCATTATCATCTCATTCCCAAATTTTTCCAGCCTTGTTATTCCTTTCCGTTCTTTTCTATCATCTTGATATTCTTCTAACTTGCCTCCTTCTATTTCTTTGAGTTTAGGTTATCAGATTCATTTAACAAAAGGTAATTTTCAGTGATTATATAAGCTCATTCATCAAAGAATAAGCTCTGTATTGTTTTTTTTTCTATAAATTGAAATCTTATATCCTTGCACCGTCTTCTTCATTCGTTTTTAAGTTAGATCAAATTCAACGTAGATTTCCATATGATGTTTCTAACAATGCTTTAATTTTTTGGTTCGCAGAAATAAACAGAAGATTCGTGTTTGGAAAACTCAAACGAGAGAAGAGTAAAGATGTCGGGAAACCTATTCTTGTAAAAAACACCAACTGTGAGTTTCTTTCTTATCTCCATATGAAAATTTATTTTAATTAACTATAAATTTTAATTTGTGTGATGCTTCATTTATTTATTTTGATTGTGATTAATTGTCAGTGTTGTTAATTAACTACAAACTATTGCACTCGTATGCATCATGTTCTTGAAAGTAGGTGATTTTTCTTAATAAATATTTTTATATGTTGCAATTATTCATCTTTTATGGAGTTTTGTATGTTTGATTAATTTATTAACATGGGTTTTTTCTGCTTTAAAATGGGTTTCCTTTTATTTCGGCTAATAGTTGGATTTAACTGCTGCTTTTTTATTTTCTTTTTGTATATAGCTGCAAGGAAGTGTAATATTTTGTTTTGTAAGGATTGAATTAGGATGTTGTATGATTGATGAAGTTTTGAGGTTTTTTTTCACATAAAGAAGTAAATAATCATTTTTTTTATAACAAACAAAGTCTTGAATTGCAGATTGAGTTTGATTTGTAGAAAACAATATTTGCTATAACTGGGTAAAGTAGTTACAGTTGAAACAAAGGAGGGAAAGTTGCATTAATCATTTTAAGCATTTCTATTCAATAAAGAAAGCCTAATACCCCCATTCTCTTTGAACAAAATCATTTGATCTGTACTGTATGACTTTGATGCTAGCTCTGTTATATGTCCCTCATGCTTTTAGTTTGATATTAAAGGAAACAAGGCACTGTGAAAGGCATCTAATGCTTAAATAGAACTAAAATTCACTTTTAAAAAATTAACAGGAACAATTAATTCTCCAATAATAAACCCAACAAATAGATAAGGTAGTTAGTTTCAAAACTTGAAATTCAATTACTAGAAAGCCAGGGAAAGAACAGAGAAAGGACACTATTGATTTGAGTGTCCTTGCATTTCGAGAATGAGTAATTATGGTGAAGTGTCTTGTTATGCAAAAGCCAATTGTCCTAATATATATTTTTACAGTAAGCAAGCATGTGTCATGCCTATAGTCATCTTTATAATTACTCCTCATAGCCTATTGTTTTTTTGTTTTGTCTTATAAATTATTAAAACTATATTGTATCAACACCTCATGCTTTCAGTTTTCCTCAAAGAAGGGTTATTAAAGTGTGCTTTGTCAAATACTCAATAAACTAAAGTGTTCTATAACATGCATTTTATACTTTTCATTTTTTCTTATTATTTATAATAAGTATTTTGTGTTTTGTGTTAATGTTGATTTTTGCATATATAAACATGATATCATTACTTGTTTTCTTTGTTAAATGTTTTAAAAGATACAATAAAAGGTCTTGAATCTATGGATAAGATTGCTTGGACAAATAAAATGTTACATATATTTTATGACTTGTGCATTAAGGTCATTGACATGGGAATAAGACTTAATACTTATTTCAATAAAACGAGATGAAAATTTCTTATAACATCATTCAAAGAATAAACTGGTCATGCATTCACTAAAACACAACTAAAAATTAAATGGGATGGATGCAAAAAGGATTAGAGGATAAGGAAAAAGTTGATTTCTAAAATTGGTATGAGCTAGAGTAGTAAATTAGAAACAATTTCAGCTAGCGATGAGTGGTGAAAAGCAAAAATTCAGGTTAGTTCCTCGTGATCCTAACAATTTCATTTGTTGTTGTCATATTTCATAATTCTTTTTAATACATGATGTTGCATTAATTATTTTTATTTCTTTTATGTAGGAAATTAGAGGAGCCAAAAAAATTTAGACATGTTGGTATTAACGTCTGGAATTGGCGTTTAATTGTTGTCAAGGTAGGATCAACTAGTTGAGAGTGTGTCGACTAGGAGTGATTCCACTTCTTTGCATGTGGATCGATAAGGTTGTAGTATTCCCGAGGTGATGACTGAGCTCCACTTAATTCCTGGAGTTTTAATTGATGATGATTCTTATGACTTCATTACAAAGTATATGAGTTTAAGAAGGAAAAGAGAAATGTGGTTTAGCATGGGTGGTCTTGAAAAGAAGTTGAAATGTTTGAAGTGCACGAAGTAAACATGCTTAGTTGACATGGTATGATTTTCTTTTCTAAAGCGTTAATTTATTAACTATGTTAAAGTGCTAGCTAAATTTAATGTGTTATGTTATTTGACATGCTTGATAATTTATTTATACACGTTTATATTTTCAGAATAATTAGCTGACAGTTGTGAAAATAATATTTTCTATTTGCAGAAGTTGGTTTCATTCATTGTATAATTCAACATTTAAAGTCATGAGATGTGGGCATATCCATTTTGGTTGTTTTTAATTGTTTTGTATCTTTATTTAAATGTTATTGTAGTTATGGACTTTTTAAGTGAGTTATTGGACTGTTGGGTTGCCTGTATTTGTTTTTATTTGGATTGTAATTTAAGAGATTAGTTATTGTTCCAAAACAAATTTTTCTTTTACGGATGTTGTGTTATTGCATTGTTTACCTGGATTTTGTTTAATTTTACGTAAACATGTAATATTTTAGTGAGTATAACTATTTACCGTAAATATGTAATACTTTTATTTTTATGAATGTTTGTTTCAATAACTCAATATGTATTTCTGTTGTGAATATTAGTGGAAATAAATATTTTAAAGTGCAACGTTTTATATGGGAAATTTTTAAAGTATTCATGTTATGGTATGTGACGTTAATATAATATCATACTTTAAAAAATAGAGAAGGTAGCCTTGTATAATAGTAGCTTTATTACCCAAATAAATTGTATGAAAGAAAAAAATGTACAAAAGTGAAACATGACCAAAGGCTGCAAATGAATGTCTATTTAACAAAAGTTGCCATTGAAAATGATGTATGTGATAGTTTTAGAGTTCAAATTTTGGCAAGTAACTAGCCATACAAGCAAAAATTCCAAAAATATAGGGACAAAGAATCTTGAATAATAGAGACAAGATAATAATTTGCTAGAAACCATGTGAAAGTAACAAGATGTTTGATACAAAAGTACATCCACATTTAAATTTTCCAGCTCATACATGTTAGAATTTGTGCAGACAATTATATTAAAAACAAAATATGTACAAATGGTATGTAGATAAGCTTATTTTAGCAATGTCGACAAACAAATTCAAATTCTTTATACAAGGCATCATTTACTTTTTTATATATAATGGGGGATGCTTCTATCATGTATTCCAATAAAATATCTATCTTCAGAACAAACATCTCAACTGTATATGTTATAAGCAAGTGAAATACCTTTGTGGTCTTGACAGGTTTGTGATAAAGTTATTATTCCCAAGTTTTTTATTGTTTTTTTTTTACTAAATGATATTTAATTGGATTTATGGTATTTTATTAACAACCTGTCAATTTTTTTATTTACATGTAATTAAAGATATGGATGATCCATGGTTTAATGTCATATTTAACAAAGATTTTGATGATGATTATGATAATGTAATGAACTGCATTGTAGACCACATTAATTATCCTAATTGTGAAGGTAATGGTGCCTCAGTTGCTATTATTGGAGATGACGATGATGTAAACGACAACGACGACGATGATGTTGACAGTAATGATGATGGTAATAATGGTGACGATGAAAGTGATGATGATGGTGAATTTTTTTTTAAGGGGACAATTTGATATGAATAAATTAATTATATGCATGACTAGAGCTGTAAACATGTATTATATTAATTATATGCATAAAGAACCATGTATGGTTTCATACAATACAGGGATGCGTTGATTGAATGAAGTTTTAAGAGGTCATTGAAAACAATGTGTTAACATGTTTAGGATGGACACAACCACTCTGTTCAGTCTGTGTAATGATTTAGAAACACATTATAACTTAAAACTTTCAAGAAGAATGAGCGTCATTGAAAAGATGATAATGTTTCTATATATAATAGTAGTAGGGGCGTCAAATAGGGAAATGCAGGAGAGATTTCAACATTTAGATGAAACTGTTAGTAGATGTATAAAAAAAGTCATTAAATCATTATTTTGTTTGTTGTAGAAGTCATAAAACAAGTAGATCGATAATTTACCAACACCCCAAGAGAAATTGCAATGAATCCAAGATATATGTCATATTTCAAGGTAAGACCTAATTTTTTTTATGTTGTTTAAATGAATATCAATTATTTTATTAATTTTTCTAATTACTTTAATTCTTTTTTCCTATAAAATTATGTTGGTGCAATTGATGATACACATATTCATGCATGTATATCATCTGATAATCAAATTTCATTTATTGGAAGAAAAGATGTACCGACACAAAACGTCATGAATGCTTGTAGTTTTGACATGCAGTTATGTTTGTGTGGCCAGGATGGGAAGGCAGCGCACACGATACACGTATTTTTCTTAAGGCTATTGACAGTAGTAGTATAAATTTTCAAAACCATTGGAAGGTTGTGATTTGATATAAATTAAAGAGCTGGTAATTGAAGTTAGATAATATTCTTTTATAGTTATTGAAAAAAATTAGCATGTTGTTCTTTTTTGCAGGCAAATACTATTTGGTTGATGATGGATATCCCAATGAGTATGAGTATTTAGATCCCTATAAAGACGAGAGGTATCACTTACAAGATTTTAGGCTTCATGGACAACCAAATGGTCAGGAAGAAGTGTTTAATCGTGCACACTCATCACTACGTGATGTGATAGAGTGATTTTTTGGAGTATGGAAGCAGAGGTGGAGAATTTTGCAAAATATGTTTGTTTATCTATATAAAACGCAAGTTGAGATTGTAGTTGCATCAATGGCACTACATAACTATATTAGAAGGAGATCGCAAGATGATGTGGTTTTTTTTTAATATGATTGCAATCCCAATTTTATTCTGAAGGATTTTTTTACCAGATATTGTAGTTCGCTCAGATAGTCAAAGATCGCAGAGGCATTCACGTATGGATTTTGTACGCGATAAAATTGCAAATAGTTTAATGGGATAATAAAAAAAACATAATGTACAAAAATTATTCATTTCGTTATGTAATCATAATTATAAATCTACAATATTTTGCAATCATATATATATATATATATGAATAAATGTCCTTCTAAGTAATTTCACAATCAAACCTTAATATAAAAGGTATATTAACCAAACATATAAAATTATTTTTTATTCAACCTCAATTTCAACTACAATTTTAATCAAATATTTAAATTTATTAAACCAACTTCAACTAAAAATAATTTTTATTAAATAATTTTTTTAAAATTATAACTATAAAAATAACAACAATACTAAATACACTCGAAAGATCTCGCCCACTTGGCCCTACCGTTCTTGATGGGATTGACTCTGACATCGAAGGAGGAACAAACCTACCATGGGATGATCTTGTAAGGTTCCTTTCAGCATACAGCATGCAAGGTAAGAAGGTGTACTCAACTGCAGCTCCTCGATGTCCATACCCTGCTTCGTCCCATGTTCCGCACTCCGCTTTTGCTTTCTTTTCACTGTGACACGGTGATAATGTGATAAGCCTCAACCAAACATCGGAACATCGTAAATGCCAAAGAAGGAACGCTATGGTGTTTGTGTAACGTGATGATTTGACAAAGATTTGGATGTGAATTTGGTGGGGAAAAAAAATTCTTTGTGCGGAAACTTCTTGGAGCCAACCTCATGTTCTGTGTGGTCATTAGTAATCTAGCATTGAAATGAAGTCATCTCAAGTTTGAAACCATTGTCAAAGTTCACCAATCATTCTGTACTGTAAAGCCAGATTCAAAACAGTATAGTTTATTGAGACAAGACACTGTCATATGCCTGTTGAGTTTTCTTCCGGCGGAATATGTAAAAACAAAGAAATCAAATCAAATTAAATATACAGGAGGTGAGAATTTGTGACCACCATATTTTGGTTTTGACAGAATCTGGAGAAGCGTTGCACAAGATGCAAGTAAATAATATCAGATTGAAAGGAAATTATGCCTCTTCTATATCCCTCTCTTGTTCTGCTATGTTAAATTATGAACCTAGCCGATCTGCCTCTCAAAATTAATCTGGATGAATGATTTGCACGTTCCTCTGGAAAAAATTTGGAATAGTTACTTGTAAATTCTTTTGAATCATTTTCATTTCAGAGAAATTCTATGAGTAATTTAACAGTCATTTTTTTTCGGAGACAAGATTGCAGTAGTATAAATAGACCTAGGGGCACGTTTAATTTAATTTAATTTTTGCATTAAGCAGTTGAATTTTTTAAAAAAATATTGAATCTCAACAATATATATATCGTTTGCATCAGTTTGAACGAGTTAAGCTTGTAAAATATTCATCAAATTGAGACTTTCTATTTTGTTATATTCTTTCACTTCATCATAGAATCATGGCAAAGAAAGAAGAGAAGAGAAAGCATTTCCTTCCAATTAAAGAATATGTAAAATTTATACAGCAGCTAAACAAGAAAAATAATTCCCATTGCAATGACTTTTATAATAAGCGTGATCAAATACGCCGATACCAAATACAACCTCTGTTAATGGAGGTCAAAATTCAGGAGAAAAAAAGAAAAGAAAATTCCAAATTAAACGACGAAGCAAAACAAGTAAGACCAGAGAAATCAAAATTAAATAAGAAAATAAAATGATTACTGATGATAAGCCTTCAAGAAAGGTAGACTTTCATCATTATTGAATCTTGACAAGCCTTCAAGAAAGGTAGACTTTCATCCATGAGTATTAACAGCTTCCCACAACAAATTTTTAGGGACGGGGTTGGACAGATCCCTAGCCTGCTGGGCAACGTTCCTGAGTCTCCTGATTGTCCACACATTGGCTTCCCAGAAGGACAAACTCCTGTAAGACAAATTGTGCTTCTTGCATAGATCCTGTACCAACGGTGAAACCCTTCTCAATTGGCATCTTGGCATCCTTGGAAACAAGTGATGCTCAAGCTGAAACTGCAAACCACCGTAAAACCAATCCATCCAAGATGAGCACGAAATATCCAAAGTCCCTCCTGTCTGTTTCTCAAACCAATCATTCCCTTTTGGAGGTCCAGTGTAAACATCGGCCGCAAAATGATTCAAACAAAATTGAACGTGTTGAATTGCGGTAACAGCAAAGCTTGCAAGCACAAACATCACCCTCTCAGGCCAATTAGGGAGACAAGACACAAGTAGAGGGAACCAAGTCCAAAAGATGAGGATTCCCAAGATGTTCAAAGCTCTATCTGGGAATTTTCTCTTTGAAAACAATAGCAAGAATGTTTGTAAATACAAATTGACCCTGGCAACACACATTACTGGATAAAAAGTCCAATGTTGGTAACTCACAAAAAACCTTGCCACAGGATCAAAATCCAAGTACCTTCCGTAAAAGCAAGACTTTATCGAATTAAAAAAAGTCGAATTTACCGCAAAGACTGGTATGTGTTGAAGATCAGGATCGTAATCAAGACTGTTGCAGGCAAGATGGTGTGCATTGTGGGTCCATTTCCACCAAGCAATGCTAATGCCTGTGAGGGAATTCCCAGCAACAAATTGAGCAAATTTGTTATAACCACGACTCTTCATTACTTGGTAATGCCCCGAATCATGACCAATATAGGCACTTTGAATCCAAAGAAAACCCAACACCAAAGCAGATCCTAAATGAGCCCAAACACTCTGGCAACACAAAACACCATAAAGAACAACGCAAAACATCAGTGTAATAGATGCGAGGGCATACATGGTAATATGTCCTTTCTTTTCAAACAAACCCAGTTTCGCAAACTCTGAAGCAAGCCTCCTGTAATCCTTGGACGTCTCTGACACCTTGAAATCTTTGAGATAATACCCCGTAAAGAACTTGTCAAGATATTGCCATGCTGTTCCAGGATGGTAGGCAATAAATGCATCAGTAACATCTTGGCCTGCCAGATTCAGGAGAGCAACATCTCCGCCTGGATGCTCATAAGCCCAATCAGAGACATTATAAACCTTTCCCTGGATAGAGATCCACAAGTCTCCTTCCTTGTTGTGTTGCTTAAGCTCTTCGCCTGTAATGTACTTTTTGTCGCCCTCCATTGAACTCAGGAAACAAGAAGCTTAAAGGGAGTTTGATATGGATGCCTAAAAAGATACCAAAACAAATCGAAGAATGCCTGTTTCCGTTTAGGGAAACAATCCCATTAACAGGGATTTCGATCTGTATTTGATCTCTCTCTCACTCTCTCTCAGTTTTAGCTCTTTTTTGGGCTGCCTCTCTCTTCTTTACTTCTTAGCTTTCTGGCCTCCAGGGGTGGTTTTATTTTTAGTTTCTGCGCAAAAAAAGGAGAGGTTTAGATTTTTTTTCTTTTCTTTTCTTACAACGAAACTAGCGGTGAAACGGTAACTTTAATTAGCTCAGCAGGTAAAAATCTGTTAAACACAAATAATCAATTATCTAGCAACCGTTAGTTTTGAAGAATTCGGGTTTGGTAATCGCAATCGACGGCTGAGAGAATGTTACGTGGACGCCCTTACAGGGTAGATTTAATTGTTTTCTTTTTAATTATTATCTCAACGATATTTTGGGGAGCGGTGACTACGTCAATCGTGGGTTATGGGAGGGGCAGAGACAGTGAGTGATACAAGCGCCGTTAGGTGAAGGCCAGTCACAAGGATGTTCTTTTTCTTGTAGCCAAAAAATAATAATATTAAATGCGCTATAATAATCTAATATAATCAAATTGGTAAACCGAGCCTGGACAATTAAATAATATTATTCATTTTCAAATCTGTTTTTATAATTTCCGAGATTTTGAAGGGTCTAATGACAAAGAATCTTTTAAATTTGCTAGTTGTCATGTATATATAAATAATTGGATTTTGAGATAGTATGTAGTTATGACTAGTCTTTCTTATCTGTTTGTTTTTGTATTTTAAAAATATTTTTAAAAAAAATTAAAAGTTTTTATTTTTTATTTACTTCAAATTAATATATTTTTAGTGCTTTCAAATCATTTTGATATGCTAATGTCAAAAATAATTTTTAAAAAATAAAAAAATATTATTGGCATGTATTTTGACACAAAAAGTTATTTGAAAAGCAACTGCAACCACACTGCAAACTAGGCTTTAAGAAATCCCAGGATAGTTCTTTGTGAAAAAATAATAATAATTCTATCCCATGATTTTAACCCTTTGTTTGTTGAAGGGGGGTGTTTGGTTTAAAAATTATATAAAAAAATTACTTTAAATTATTTTTATGTATTTTTAAACTATTTTGATATAATTATGTCAAAAATAAATTTTAAAAAATAAAAAATATATATTATTTAAAAATATTTCTATATAAAAAATATTTTAAAAAACAACTAGAATCATAAATTTTGAGGTTTTGTAAATTAGAGGTAGTTTCACTTGTACAGTGAATAATGATTTTCCATCTCATCATAATATAATTTTCTTATTAAGAAAAAACACTCATTATAATTAAGAAATCCTAGAGTAGTTCTTTGTGAAAAAATAATAATAATTCTATCCCATGATTTTAACCCTTTGTTTGTTGAAGGGGGTGTTGGGTTTAAAAATTATATACAAAAAATTACTTTAAATTATTTTTATGTATTTTTAAACTATTTTGATATAATTATATCAAAAATAAATTTTAAAAAATAAAAAATATATATTATTTTAAAATATTTCTATATAAAAAAAATTCAAAAAACAACATCTATAGTTATCATGGGAGCATAAATTTTGAGGTTTTGTAAAATTAGAGGGAGTTTCACTTGTATAGTGAATAGTGGTTTTTCATCTCATTGTAATATAATTTTAAATATTTTTTTAATTTTATCCATATTATTGATAAATATTCACTAAATCTTTAAAGATTTAATATCCGATAATCCAATTTGCTATATAAATCAAATAAAAGAAGATAATCATTGATGACATTCGTGTCATCATGATGTTTATAAGGTTGATCGTGATTAAATGGCTAATGTAAGAGAATTTAAAATATAAATCGAGAAGGCTCAAAAATGTTTTATCATATTGTAATATCCTTTTATATGTTTCTTCCAAAAAAATCCAAGGTGGGATGTCCTTTGAAAAGCGATGTGAGCTAGTCTCGCCAGCTACAAACCACCAGTATTATCTTCCCATTGAAGCCGAGCCAAATACTAAATTAAGATATTTATTTGACTATTTCACCTAGTTGAGTCCTCAAACTAAGATCTTTTTATATGTTTCTTCCAAAAATATCCAAGGAGGGTTGCCCTTTGAAATCGATATAGGCCAGATATGAACCACCCTTGTGTTCCAGTTGAAGCCTGTTTAGGGCTGTGTAGTTTCGGTTTAAATTTGAATAATTTTGATATATTATTATTAAAATAAAAAATATTATTTTAATATATTTAAAAAAAAACACAACTTGAAATATAATTACAAACAGGCCCACATCAATTTCACCTAGCTGTCTAGTTGAGTCCTCGAATATAGGGGTGAGATGATAGTAGGCTTCGGAAATGTCGGGGGAGGGCTCCCTCCTTACTGATTACCACCGAACCTACTGCGCAGGGGGGGAAACCATGATGGTTTGGAATCATCACAAGGGCTGGCCTTGATTTCTAGTAATTCGTAAGTTGTTAACATCCGAACATCACAGGTAAATCTTAACACCACAATTATTTTATTATTATTATTATTATTATTATTTTAGAAAACACTGATTCGTGTGGTCTTTTCCCCGTTGCACCTTCACTATAAAACACACTCCCTGCTTTATGAACTTACTATGTTTTTTTTATTTTCGTCCCTTTTCTTCTACTTTTTTAATTTCACCATTTAAAGACAAGATTTAAGACCAATTTAAGTTAAATTATTCAGAAGTAAAAAAATTAAAAGATAAAGAAGTGAAGTGAAAAATGCAAGTAAAATGGGTATTGGTTTCAAGGTTTGCGTAAAAATGTTCATTTTCATCCTTCTACTTTCCCAATTTATCTTTTCAGTCTTTCAAATTTTTAAAATTTAATTTTGGTTTTTTTTCACATGACTTTTAAAATAATGTAAATGTGGTTTTTTTTTCTTTTTATATGCACTAACAACTCATTTGTATTTTAATATATTTAATATTAATAATTTTGGTTTTTTTTAGAAAAGTTTAATTGATAGATATGTATGTACGAATGATTTTTCTATGACAAAAAATTTATTTTGGCTCTTTATGTGGCTCTCTCATTTAAGTTGCAACATCAAAAAAGAAAAGCAAAAAAAATAAGTGTTTTTTTACCTTAGCTCTTCTTTTGGCACTCCCATTTAAGATGTCTTCGGAGGTTTATGTGGATTTTTATATAATTTTGTAGGTGCTTTTTAGTAAAAAAAAAAACAGTTAAGAAATAAATTTTTAAGGTTGAAAACCCCTAACCTTGATTTTTCGACAAACCTTAGGTTGTCGAAAATAAAAATATAGACGATGTATCATTTATGTCTTTTTATATTAAAAAAACAATTAATAGACAGCCCTATCCTAGCAGGTCAAAGCATGTGTTGCCATTGCTTTATACCCAAACTCCAAGCTCTTTTTTAAAAGTTTTTTAATTTTTATTTAACTTTATTTAAATAAAATTAAAATTAAAAAAATATTTTTTTAAAAAATACATCAATAAAAAAATTTAGATTATGACGGGATAAATATTTTTTTCTTTAACCTTTTTTTATACGAAGTTATTTCAGTTTCATGATCCATGTTACGAATTTGACAAATTAACTCGAATTAACTTGAGTTTTTCTTCATTGATTTTTTAAAATTAAATTTTTTAATTTCATACCATGAAATGAGTTCGTTAGGAACTAACCTTTGAATTTCTCTTATTTGTTTTATATGGATCTAATTTTAATGATTTAAGTTGCGAGTTTGACTTTTATTCTAGGTTTATTTAAAATTTATTTTTTTTTTTCAAATTGAATATTTGATATTTTTATCATTTAATATTTGATTGATTGAAATCAAGTTTTTTATTTTTTTTTAGTTATATTTTATGGGGCTACTAATGTTTCTTAAATCGAGTCACAAGTTGATACAGATCGATTCAATATATCACAATCTTAATTTATTTTTAAATATGTTATATGTTATATTATAATTTTAATATTTTAAAAGTATGATAGATGTTGTTTTTTAGAGTTTTTTTTGTTTAAAATATATCAAAATAATATTTTTTTTTATTTTTTTAAATTTATTTTTTATACTGTAACATCAAAATAATAATAAAAAAATTCATTTAAATCTTAAAAAAAAAAAAATTTAAAATTAGACCGAAAAATCAGACGGTGCCTTTAAAAAGGTAAAAACAGCTCAGCTAGCCGGCAATGTCAGCGAATATAATCATAACAAAAATGCTTTGACTGTACGTAAAGTTTTTCCTTATAGGCACTGTTTTCCATTTCCTTTTTTTTCTGCCTTTTTAATCAACTTCCAATTAAATAAACGGGTAACTCATGTCAATAAATTTTGCTTCACATGCTTTTTCTATATTTATTCTACCATTCTATTTACCCCTCAACTATAGGAAAAGGGACACAGCCGCACAGCATCATAGCATCGAATACGAACCCTTGACAGGATGACCGTTAAAGCCAAACATACACTCACACAACATGTTAAATATTTATTATTGTTATTACTGTATAGCGGCTCTTGACTGACTTAAAACTTTTTTAATATAAAAAAATATTAAGGTAATTCAAGTACTTTTTAAAAAAAATAAGATTTTGGTTATTTAATTGACTAAATTTAATAAAACTAACTAATTTAAATAATATAAATAAAAAATACAATGATAATAAATATACTAACAAGAAAAATTGCCAATGTAAAAATAATTATGAAGTTCTTCAAAAGCAAAGTGAATAAAACCATAAAGCTAAATTATTAAATAACTCAATGTTGAAGGATGAAACTAATATATATATATATATCGGGTTAACCTGTTAACTCCGTTACACTGGGCTCAAGATTGGGATAATTCCGTAGAAAAAAAAACATGAAGATCAATCCCCAATAAATCAAATGTTAAAGGGAAAAATTAAAAAAAAATTAAAAAGGAACTAAAAAATATCAAAATCATCTCGTGTTAACTTTCGAAACTAATGACCTTGATCATGAGCCTGAAACCATCCCCACAAAAAACAAACCCTGAAAAATAACATAGAAAAATTCTAAGTCAATAAAATGTTGAGTAGTGAAATTGAAAAAAAAGACAAAAAAAACACACACACACACACACACATATATATATATATATAATAAAAATAAAAAACAGAGACTAAATTTGATATAAAAATAATTTGAAATAAAATATTGAGAAATAAAATAAAAAATAAAATTCAATTAGGAAAAGGAAAAAACTAAACAACAATAAAAAAATAAGGATCAAATTTGATATTAAAAAAATTAAATGAAACCAAATGATAAGTGATGAAATTAAAAAAAAATAACAGTCAAAAGAATGAAAATCAAATTGAATACAAAAAGTAAATGAAATGACACCTTTATATTTTAGCAAATATAAGAGAGACAGAAAAAAAAGAGAAAAACAAAGCTCATTGAAAATCAACCATACTTCACCATGTACACGAGCAAAACAAACAAAAAGATCACGGCGACATGTTTCCAATGTTGCCTTGAAAAGCAGCATTTGGATGTGGAACGACGTCGCATGCACCACTTAAAGGGACCTAACATCACCAACTCGCCCCTTCAGTCAATTTATTAATAGCTAAAAGACCAGTTTGAAAATATAAAAAAAGCCTTTGAATGCAAGCTTTATAGATTTTTTTTAAGGATAATATGGTTTTTACACTATACTTTTAAAATGTAAGAAAATTGAATTGTCTAAATAACACTATTTTTAAATATTAAAATAATATATATATATATATATATATATATATATATATATATATATATATATATATATATCGGGTTAACCTGTTAACCCCGTTACACTGGGCTCAGGATTGGGATAATCCCGTAGAAAAAAAAAACACGAAGATCAATCCCCAGTAAATCAAATGTTAAAGGGAAAAATTAAAAAAAATTAAAAAGGAACTAAAAAATATCAAAATCATCTCGTGCTAACTTTCAAAACTAATGACCTTGATCATGAGCCTGAAACCATCCCCATAAAAAACAAACCCTGAAAATAACATAGAAAAATTCTAAGTCAATAAAATGTTGAGTAGTGAAATTAAAAAAAAAAAACAAAAAAAGACATATATATATATATAATAAAATAAAAAACAAAGACTAAATTTAATATAAAAATAATTTGAAATAAAATATTGAGAAATAAAATAAAAAATAAAATTCAATTAGGAAAAGGAAAAAACCAAACAACAATAAAAAAATAAGGATCAAATTTGATATTAAAAAAATTAAATGAAACCAAATGATAAGTGATGAAATTAAAAAAAAAACAAAACAAATAATAGTCAAAAGAATGAAAATCAAATTGAATACAAAAAGTAAATGAAAGGACACCTTTATATTTTGGAAAATATAAAAGAGACAGAAAAAAAAGAGAAAAACAAAGCTCATTGAAAATCAACCATACTTCACCATGTACACGAGCAAAACAAACAAAAAGATCACGACGACATGTTTCTAATGTTGCCTTGAAAAGCAGCATTTGGATGTGGAACGACGTCGCATGCACCACTTAAAGGGACATAACATCACCAACTCGCCCCCTCAGTCAATTTATTAATAGCTAAAAGACCAGTTTGAAAATATTAAAAAAGCCCTTGAATGCAAGCTTTATAGATTTTTTTAAGAATAATATAGTTTTTACGGTATACTTTTAAAATGTAAGAAAATTGAATTGTCCCATATAAACCTTTTAACAAATTTTGTTTTGAAAAATAACATAGTCCTTACATTGTGCATACAAATATTGAATTGTCCACAATCAACCTTTTAAAAAATTTCGCTTTTCACAACTATTTTTTTAAAAAAAAATTCTTGAAAATTTTATATTTAATCCTTTTGTGGTATAATTCTATGAGATCAAGTTTTAAATTATATAAGGGAGACAAAATTAAAGACAAAGGATTGCAATTTAAAACATGGAAAATATATGGCTAGTTTCAAAGTTTTGGCTCAGAAGTTTAATTCGTTCATTTCTTAGTCCATGAATTTGAGAAAGAACAGAGAAACTCATTGAAAAATAATGAATAAAAAAGAAAGTAATCAGTTGGCCAAATTCCAGCCATCAAATAGAGAATCTTTGTATCAATTGATTTCTTTTCTCGAAAGGAGTTCAATGGAGATGGTTTTATCTCCAAACATGATGGAAAAAATAGATCGGTCTCGTTTAAGTTATTTTGATTAAGTTGATTTTTAATTTTTTAGAGTGGTTTTTAAGGTGTTTTGAGATTTTCAGATGATTTTTTAAGGTTTACAAGATGTTTTGGAGTAAAAATGAGCTAAATTTTGGATTTTTAGGTTCATAAAACAAACTTCAATTTTAGTGACCAGGATGTGAGTCTAGGCTTCTAGGCTTGGGCGCACCTAAGTTTTTCATTAAGGTTGGGTACGTGGGCTTGACCCATTAACACCCGGTATTTTTTTTTATTATTTTGAGTCCTTTTCATTAATTGTTTCTATTTAAATATCGATTTTTTTACATTTTATTAGTTGTGTGATACTTCAAAAGTATAGTATATTTGTATTGAATTTTTTTCTTTTTATATTTTATATGAATTAATTGTATTTGTATGAAGTTTCTTTTTATAAAAATAGAAATCACTTGTTATTAGCAGTAACATTTAGTTGCTAAGATAAAATGAATAAAAATATTGAAAATAAAAAAGTTAAGCATTTCTACTATGAAAATTAAATTTCTTCTTTAGTATTTAACTAATGATAACAACTCTTTATTTATTTATTTATGAGTTCATATATTTCTTAGTGATCATGCTCTTAATGTAAATATTTTTGTTTATAAATTAGAAAAAAAATCGTAATATTTTAAAATACATCTATAATATTAACATATTTATGTTTATATTAAGAATTAACTTAAAATTCTATATTCAGCATTAAGTGGGTGATAAAAGTAGGTGGGGGATATTTTTAATGACCCTTCTAGAGGCCTTAGGAGCTACAATTGTTTTCTCTTGAATGAGATAGCTGGGTGATGGTGCCATCATTGATATATGTTCTGACCGGTTTGTTTGTTGAGGATCCACTTCTTATATAGTGAAAAGATAGCCCAGTAATGAACAGTTAAAATCTTATTATATTAACGATTTCGTGGCTGATGGTTCACTTCATTAGGCCTCCTTTTTATTTTATCTGAATTATTATATATTCCCTTAATTTAAACGTACACGGGATGCAAGTAATTAGACAACTATCCTGTTCTGTTCGGCAGTCTTCGATCGGCTTATGTTGCCTCCTCTCTTATCATAATCTCGGTAATGTTTTCCTACTAACCGAATGAATTTCACAACTTTCTACTCTAATGAATCAAATCTTAATTACTCGTAGATATTTAACGATATCAACAGGGAAAAAACAAATTGATTGTGCCAGCGCAATTCATAATTAAATCCCCTGTTTTTCCAAGATGGAAACTCCATCTCTACCTGAGTTGAAATGAGTTTCATTTTTTTTTTTCGTGAAGGAGTTCATGAGTGGGAAAGGGAGCTAAAGGTGCCTAACCACGAAAATACGAAACTCTGGCCAATGGGCTTCATTCGATGCAACGAGCCTTTTCGGTGATCCCAAGGGAAAAAAAGGCCAGACCAAACGAAATTGATTTTAAAAATTATATTTGATATGAGTATTAAAATGATTTAAAAATACTAAAAAATATTAAATTAAAGTAAAATTAAATAAAAAAATTTAAATTTTTTTAAAAATATTTTTAAAACACAAAAACAAACAAAAATTAAAATATCTTAAATTTTGATTCTAACATGGTAAGATTTCTTCAAATAAACGAGTGTAAAAGATATAATATTTATTATTACTATGTAATTATGTCAGATTTTTATACTTGTATTATTATAAAAATTCAATTAAAATATTTTTAGATTAATTTATGTATTAATTAATATTAAGTGCATAGCATTTAATTCAATTAAAAATAAAAAGCCTACTCTTTAAAAAGAATTACCATGGGGCCATCATTTTATTAGCCGAGGTGTGTGGTTTTTATTCTCACTTGCAGCAAAACCGTAACCAAAAAAATTACTCAGGATGATTGGAGCAATTATATAGCTCGGCCACAGAGGAAGAAGCAAGAAATCTCTCTTCCAATCACATGCATAAGTGAATAAACATTCGACTGGGTAGAAAATAAACATGATTAACCAATGAGTACAGAACTCCCTATGGAACTCGACCTTTACTTTTTCCCTAATTCTCATCTTACCTCCAATTCCAACACTATAACACTATATTGGGGGTGATCATTTTTTATTTTATTTTGATTCAGTTTTTATTAAAAAGAAAAATCAAATTAGTTTATTTTTTCAAAAAAAAAAAATCAAACCGAAACCGGTTCAAACCGACCGGTTTCGGTTATTTTAGAACAAAAACTGGTTTTTTTATAGTTTGACTCGGTTTTTTTCGATTTGGGTTAGGTTCGGTTTTTTAGGTTTCAGGCCTATAAAACTGAACCGAACCGATCGGTTTTTTAAAAATTCTAATCGGGTTTTTTTTACGGTTAGATTTTTCTGTTATTTTTTTCCAGTTTAATCGATTTTTTGTTTTCTTTACTCACCCCTAACACCAATTTCCTTATCAAAGTTTAGGTGTTGACCTAGTATATTAACTTTCTGTTATTAATAATCCCTGAAAATCAAGTCACTGGCATGTTTTTTTTTGCTATGATCCATGTTTACATGGAATAGCATTGTATTCATTTTTCTATCACCTTTGTATGGTTATAAATAAAGTCACCTTGTATATTACATAATATAAGTTTTTCTCCTAAAAAGAACTAGCTTTAATATTTGGTATCAAAGTCTTTCTAGACCTGTGCCGAAGTTTTTCAAATCTTGTAGCCACAACTATAGATGACACCTGAAGGAAGTTTTGTTCAACCAGAAATTTAACGATATGTTAGGCACCACGATCATTGAAGCATGCTAATAGAAATTTTTCTTCGCTTCAAAGAATAGTGGCATGTAGTTGAGAGGGGAATTTCTTTACAATAAAGGATGTTGGATCTCACAGATAAAAGAAAAGGGTGGCAAATCAGGGATTGAAAAACTTGCGAGTGAATAATTATCTATTTCGGACCATCGATCATTCAATCCTTGAAACTATCTTGGATAAAAAGACTTTGAAGGGAATCTGGGATTCGATAAAGAAAAAGTTTCAAGAAAATGCAAGGGTCAAACGTGTATAATTACAGGTCCTTCGCAAGGATTATAAGATTCTTTGTAACTTTCGGGTAAATTTCTGTATTTTTTATTTAAATTTAAAAAAAAGAGAAGAAAAGGAAGAAATATAAAGATGACTATAATAATAATAATAATAATAATAATAATAATAATAATAATAATAATAGTAATTGATGGTGTAGAAATTATTATCCAAACAGGTTAATGTTTTTTTTTTTTGTTGAAATTCAAAGAGATTAATGTTGCACAATGATAAAATTGAATAAATCAAACTTAGGGTATAATTATTTTAAACAAAATAAGGAAGTTTTTAAATAAAAAAAGAAGAAAACTTGTAAATATTTAAACTAGTGGGAGTGAAGAATTGGTTATTTTGGCGGGGCATGTTAGGGTTGGGGAGGGAGAGGAAATTGAGTGAAAATTTATCAAATTTAAAAAAATTCATAAAAAAAAATAGAATTAGTAATTAAAATGTACTAGGAATGGTTTGAGCAAGAGGAACAAGGAATTTCTTATTTAATGGAGTTGAGACTGTCTCCGACTACTTTGCTCGTATTCTCATTATTGCTAATAAAATGCGCTTTCATAGTAAAATGATAATTGATGTTACTGTTATTAAAAAGATCCTACGCTCCATGACAACCTTTCTTTAGGGCTTCCGATGATCAAAGGAAATCATATGTAAAATAATATCATCCCTCTAACCTTAAATTTACAAAGCACTTGTATGCATAACTGAGAGGGAAATGGGGCATTAATTTTGCATGCATGAGATTAGATTAATGCTATCTCATTTAAATTTAAATTTTAAAGATTACTACATTGGAATCTTTGGTGGTAAAGGAGAGATAAGTAAAGTAAAGCCAAACTATTATCTCACCAAGAAAAACTGATGAATTACTACTAATACCTGTATAAAACAGCTTAAGATACAACTAAAAGGAACACCCAAATTAGGTGGTGTCACGGTTTAATCGTATTTTTAAAAGTTTTTTTTTATTTTTTATTTTTTATTTTTAAATTATTTTGATATATTAATATTAAAAAAAATATATTTTTAATACATAACTAAATAAAAAATATTTTAAAAAATAATATCTACCACGTTCTGTTACCATACAGTCACTTATTCTTTTTTTTTTTTTATTTCCTTAACTTTTTATTATTGTCCTTTATTAACAAGGCGGCATATTTCCATTTTTTTAGATAAAGCCCCACGACTTCCAGCTTTTACAATCATGGACAAAGCTACAAAGCAGGGTTTTCCTTTCTGGTGCGGTTTTAACTTTTTTTAACCACCACGCCATGAACATGATTAGCAATGGGCCTGATCACGTGAGAGTGAACCAGATTCAGTTGGCCCTCCAGCTGACCAGACAAGACCAGGTCAACAGGATCGAACGACAACGCCCTTTAATGCAGGGCCAATACAGTCTTTTCAAGCATTGCCGTTAATTTTAAAAAATATTTTGCTGGAACTGAGCACTAGTCTCCTCTCTCTCTCTCTCTCTCTCAAGTGAAAGCCTGTCAATTCTAAAAAATAAACACAGCAGTTCTAAAAAACTCTCAAGTCATTTTCGCTGGCCATGAACTCCAAATATTACAAATTCCCACTGCTCGGAATCGCTTCTGCTTCACTCACTCTCTTAATAATCTCTCTCTCTGTCTCATTCTTTCTACTAACCTTCTTCTTTTCGCCCACCATAACCTAACCCCAAATCTAACCATTTATAAGCATATACTAATATACAATCTTATAATAATAATAATAATAATAATAATAAAGTAGTCATTCAACATTTATTTTCTTATAGTCTACGGTTTGCGCGTCAAGTAGTCATTTATTTTCTTATAGTCATTCAATACTTAAAAGGAAACTTATAGCTGA
>Ga0307518_10000744_pt1 | contig 24494 bp, 14 predicted proteins | sample 25_EM_MG_FD_203889 | JGI IMG/M metagenome (GOLD analysis project Ga0307518, IMG submission 203889) | Populus trichocarpa ectomycorrhiza microbial communities from riparian zone in the Pacific Northwest, United States - 25_EM | ecosystem: Host-associated > Plants > Roots > Unclassified | place... | reverse complement strand
TTGGAACAAACTCCCAAATAATCCCATGTCCATGTCTAAGAAATTATCCAAAAAAAATAGCAAAAGCGCATTAAGATTAATGGCAGCATAAAATTGCAAAAGGCATGGTGTCTGCCGATCGAGTTTAGGAACTCTATCTTCCAGGAGTAATACATAGTGAGACTATTTCATCTTCTTCTTCTTCTTCTTTTAAAAAAAATAGTGAGACTATTTCTTGGATATGAGCTTGAGCATCTTTTCAAAGCAGCTAGCATCGTATGGGATCTTCAGCAATCCCTCTTGCTCGAGCCCGTATTCTTGAGCTGACATCTCGAGCAGCTGAACAATGAAAGGATGCTTGGTTAACCTCGTGGGTAGCAAAAATCTCTCCATCATCCCCTCGTTGCCTACCAGAACTGGAAAAACACCTTTTTTGTGGTCGAGCTTCATCTTCTCACTCATCCCGTCCCTGTCTAATCTCACATAGGAAGTCGAAGAGATGGAAGCTCTCATTGTTTGCATGCTCGAACTCCAGGCTCTCCTTTGACTCTTTTATATAGAGATGGAGAGGGGTGGTGCTCGCGCTTCTCAAAGGCCACTTGCATTCTATTATATCACAAGTACCACTATTCTTTTTTAAAAAAAATAATTGTTTGATTGTCCCTCGACTCTAACCATCGGTCCATTACATGAGGATTAAAAATTTCAATCTTAACTAAGTTTTTAATATAGCACATTACGTGTGTTGATCTGATTTACTTGCTATATTTTCTTAATGTCTTGCAGACAGAGAAGCTTGATTGGCCGTAATTTTCATATAATAGTTTACGATGAGAGGAAATCTCTTCCTGGATCGATTGTTAAAAAAATTTTAATTAAAAAAGTTTTAATTTATTCGAATTGATATGTAATTCATTTAAAATAACCTGAAAAACAATTCTATATGGTTTTTTTCTTCAACTTAGTGTATTTTTAGATAAAACTCTATAGGCGACACACGCTGCGTTGTAGGTAGAGTTAACTTTTTTTTAACGTAAAAAATGAATGCCATATAATAATAGTATTTTTAAAGCAACAAGAAAGATTTAGGATTCGGGTTATTGATTCAAGTGGGTTCAATAGGAATCAAAAGAATAAAGATCAAAATTAATACAAATACAAGCTGACATGACACTTTTGATTTTTAAAATGGCTAATGCAAAATTCAAGGCTATGAGAGAGAAAGAGGGGAGAAAAAAAAATCCATTGAAACCCAACCACGACTCGTCTATGCACATGCGCCTAGCCGCTGGAAAAAAAAACGACGTGATGCTTCCAACACTGTTGCTAAAGGCAGCGTTTGATCGTCAGGAGGTGCCGCACTCGCCGTTCAAAAAGCACGGGCAACTTCTACTTGTTGGTGCGTGCTACGCACTCGCTAGCCACTTTTTTATTTTTTAGTTATATTTATATTTGTTAAGAAATTGAATTGTCTCTCATTTAAATTGATTATAACTAAAAAAAATCATTAGGAAAATACAAAAATACTCATTCATGTTAGTTTTGATTATTATTTTTTAATTTACTTTTAAGGACAGTTTTGTCATTACAATGTGCAATCAAGGTGTAAAAGACTTAAAAGCCCTTGGAGCTTAATTTTTTTTTAAAAAAAGATATATAAGTTATTGCATCGTGAATAAAAAATGTAAAGATACTAGTTTGTTCTCTATTAATATAATAATAACAAATGAAACAAGTAGGAAATATCATTTCGTCCCAAAGACTAGTTCATTAATTTTTATTACGGAGGACAGTGCATTGCCCCACAGGATACCGTTCACACAGTCACTTATAGGGTTTTTTTTAATTTAATTTTCTTGTCGATTATATTACCGTGCTTGTATGGACCTCCGTGGTTTTATTGTTGTTGTCGTCATCGTTAATGATAGCGTTACACTGGACACCATCTTTTTATTATTTTCGGCCTTGCTGCTTCTTCTTCTTTTTTTATCAGGTTTATTAATTTATGAGTTTCAGACACAGTTATCCTAATCATAAATAACAATTAACGAGGCCATTATTTGTACCCAAAAAAAAAAAAAAAACTTTAAATAATTCTGAGATATATGGTTGCTAATATGATAACTATTGAAAGTTTATATGATCGTTAATTTCAGGACCTGTGAGATTAATCGAGCTACGTATAAACTGACTTGGACATCCATGTTAATAATAATAATAAAAAAAAAAAAATATACCCTTAAATATACAATGGAGACTTAATTATAATTAATGGTTATGCCAAGACACTATTCTCTTTTTTTAATCCATCTAAATCCTCATCCTCATATATATATATATATATATCTTTCTTCTTTGATGTGATTATTTATGATTTTTAATCTGAGCATCAAGTAACACGCAGTTTTGTGAATGCCGAGTATATTTTAATCACACCTCGCATGCTTTCATGCTGATCTCCATTAATTGTTTGAGATTGATTTTCTATTTATTTATAATTTATTGTTGAAGTACAATTTTTCATAAAATATTAACTTAAAAGTGAAGGCATATTATTTTAAATAATAGAAAAAATTAAAAGGTGGGCCTAAATTGTTGTGGCTATATTCACAAAATACTATTTATTAAAAAAGTATTTTGTGATTATGTTTTTGCTTTATTTATTTATTTTTTTCAGTAACCTAATATATTTTTTATTAAAAAAAATTCAATTTGATTGTTCAATATATTGATCTTATGGATTTATATTTTTTTATTTTAATTTTCAACATTAAATTATATTATTGATGTCTTTAAATTATTTAATAGGAAATGAGAATAGAAAACTTGATTAAAAAAAAAAGGATAACCATCAATATTGGTGCGGGGGGCTGAGATGGCATGAAAGCAGAAGTTAAAAAAATAAATTATATGGCCCACAGCATATCAGCATATCGATGACAAATAATCTAGTCTAACCTATAAAATATGTATATTAACCATATTTTTAAAACATATGTCCAGTAGCTGACGCAACTAAACTATAGGTTTCTTTTTCCATTGACCATATTTTTAAAATGAGTAAGCCTTGATTATTTTTATGTTTTAAAAAAAAGTTTAAAAAGTTTTATTTTTTTATTTTAAATTAATACTTTTTAAATATTTTTAGATCATTTTGATGCGTTGGTGTTAAAAATAATTTTTAAAAAATAAAAAAATATTTTTTTTAATTTATTTCTAAATAAACAACTGTAACCGCGACCACAATAGTAGTAACTGCTTGTAGCGTTTCAATGCCATGATGTAATTGAATTACAAAAATTCAAACGATCTCGTTGCTTCGATGATATGGTAATTGTTCATGAAGAGATAGTGGACATAGAAGATTTATTGCAAGGGACAAATGCCCAGGCAATTGCTAGTTTACTCGATGAGCTGCATTATTTAACATCATGGATTAAGACTCACAGTGACAGAGCTGGAAAAGCACTCTTTTCTATTTTAAAGATGCGCCGAGCAAGGCGTTCATGGACAAAAGTGCCAGCGGTATGCTCCCCATCACACCATGTCATGGGAGTAGAAGACAGCTGCTGGAGTTTTTCAATTCATATGTCGAAACGGATGACGGTTTCACCGGAACCCATCGAAGTTTGATACAAAATCGTGTTGAAATGAGAAAGATAGCAGACAAGTTGCAGACACAAACAGTACAAGATCTCACGGGATTCCATTTTTTGGCTTATATCAGCTTCTTGCAAAATGGCGGAGGCGAACGTTGTTGCAAGTGAAGAAACAAGGGTGTAGCTGCTGGAAATCAGGGAAGAAATTGAGTTGGGATTGATTTTTGACCGTCAGGATAGAAGGTTTGGTGGAAAAACTAATGAAAGAATAGTGGTCCTGGACCCTTTACCTCTCTCCCTCCCTCCTCCTTTGCTCTTCTTACCCTGCTGTTTGAGAACGTTTCTCTGTTGATATGACGACCTATTCGCAGGGATCTGTGTATATGTTCAATACCCATCAAACTTGTACCAGAAGGCATGATAATGACACAACATCATTCCAAGACTTTCCCAAATAGAGCCTGTTCTTCAAGAATCCATCCAGTCTTAGGTGGGAAATAAGATTGCCAGTGATCCCATATCCATGAATAAAAAGAAGTTAAACCGAGGCCATCGTCTGAAAGAAAATATCGATGGAGTTCATCTCTGTTATTACTTCATTGCAAACGGCAGCAAAGCCAACGATTGTTCTTCTTTGTAACTTGTTTCCCAACTAGGATTAAAGAGAATTGTCAAGGAGCTCATAAAGGGTATGGCTTTCGGAAAATAAACAGAACCAGTAAACGAACAGAGAGGTTGCGTGATGTTAATGCAATGCACGACCAGTTTTAGCCTCCGATTTTCCAATTTCCAACTCTACAAGACTACAATTGCTCTACATGATTCGGAAATAAATAAATAAAAGAACACTGCAACATCAATCGAAGTTCATAATTCTTTTCAGCTTGCAGTAAAGTGTCATCCTGAGTAGATACAAACGAAATTTTCACCATGCGTCAACAATTTGCATTGAAATTGCTCGACTTAACAAACTTAATGCATAACATCATCTTAGCAGAATTAGACGTAATAGTACAACGAACCTGGCTTCATCAACCAAAGCTCTTGCATAGAGTGTTCAGAAAGAGCAGCCAAGAGAGAAAACAATTCATGCTGAAGCTGTTTCTGCAATTATTTTGGCTCCAAGTGTCTTTTCATATTCCTCAATCGACTTGAAGAGCTCTGAGAAATTTCCTTTCCCAAATCCTCCGCACCCACCCTTCTGGTATTCTTTGCCCTTCTCGTCCTTGAGCATGCACCCAACTCTCTGAATTATCTCTATAAACATAGTTGGCCTGCCAAAAACACAAGATTAAATAAATCTCCTCAAATCTTCCAAGCCTAAGGCCTAAAACTTATTCAAAGAAATAAGATAATAATAAATTGACTCAAAACTATCCAATCCTATAAAGCCATACATGAACTCTAAAACCCAACGAATACAATTCAATGAAATCAAAGAAGTTCTGCAAATACCTATCACCGACAGGCTTGGTGAAAATCTGAAGCAAAGTCCCCTGATCATCTCGATCAACCAAAATCCCCAATTCCTCACACTCCTTAATCTGCTCATCGCTCAACACATCCCCAGCTCGACTCTTCAGATTCTTATAGTAAGTGGGCGGTGGCGAAGGCATAAACTCGAATCCCCCAACTGCACTCCTCTTCCTCATCTCCCTCAAAGTCCTGAAAATATCCTCACTCACAAGCGCCAAATGTTGCAACCCAGCCCCTTCGTTGTGCTCTAGATAAGTCTGTATCTGACTCTTCCTTTTGGTCCCAAAAACCGGCTCGTTCATTGGAAACAGTACCGTCTCTTCGTTATTAGCCAAAACAACCGAATTCAGTCCACTCTCGCTAGTCCCAACATCCTCCGCCGTGAACTCTGCAAATTCATGAAAACCGGTGAATTCCTTAACGTAATTCACCGCCTGAGCTAATTCAGGAACGTTTCCAACCGCATGGTCCAATCTCCTAATCCCATAATCCAACGGAAAAGACGATGCTGCCTCGACTGCCTCAAATTTGGGCAAAAACCAACTACCAGGGTCAGAGTCGTCGCTTTCAGAATTCCCGTAGCTCACATATCTTAACACAACGTCGCCGTAGAGGTGAACCTCGGCGACAACGGCACGATTATCGAGGAGGACTGGAGAGGCTGATGGCTTGGCACCGTGCGCGACGCTGGTGGTGAAAGCCAGCTCGGCGTCGTCAACCTCGATGGCGATGGCGCGGACTGCGAGGCCGTGTTTGGCGGAGAAACCGCGGCTGGTTTCGTGGTTGAAGGTGGGGATGGAGGCGGTAGCAGTGTGGGAGAGGTTGTCCATGGAGGCGATGGAGGGAGAATACGGTGCGGTGAAGAGGAAGTTTAGGTCGCCGGAGCGGAGGAGATAAGAGGCGTGTGTGGCGTTGCCTGTGGAGAGGTCGGATTTGGCGACGATGGGCATGCCAAGTCCCCATGAGAATCGGCGAGCCGTATTTGTTGCGTCCGTGCACCAGAATTCTATGTGGTGGAACCGGTTAACTTTAAACCGGTCCGAGCGTGGGTTGGATCGAACAAAGCTTGAGAAACCAGCTAGCTTATACCCACCTGGTGTCTCCGATATCTCGTTTTCTTTGCCCATTGTTTACTTGCTCTCAATTTTTCTGGTTTGCTGCCTTTTCAACGGGAAGGAGACAGGCTTTTAAATTATAAATTAATGTTACAAGTTGAGGTCAAATGCCTTGTACACGTGGAGGTTTGGGGATGGTCAGATCTTGTCGTGTTTAGTAAGATATTCTGAAACGTGACGCCTGTGGATTTATATGACGTGTCAAGTTAATCGCTCTCGTGTTTATCGACTGGAGTTTAGAGATACACCTGTCGAGTAGAGGGGATTATGCGGCGACAGACCGTTCAGTTCTAACCTCGTTGATGAGTAAATTATAACTTAGTCTCTATTGTTTAATAAAATTAATTAACCAGTCCTTCTTATTTCATAAACTATATATTAATCCTGTAACTAGCTTTGATTATTATTTCATTAATAATAATTAGATATTTAAAATTGTTTCTCATGTGGATTTATTTTGTCTGCTTTGATTCTTAGTTTCAAGAAAATTCTTTATAATTCTTTTTTTTTTTTTTTACTTTTCCAATCATAACCTAATTTATGATGGAGGTAATTAGCTCTTGGTTTTCTGTATGGAAAAAGAAGGGAAAAAACTACAATGCTATTAGAATTTAGTCAGAAAGAGAGATATATTAGGGGGGAAAGATCAAAATATATTAGATTGGAATAATCTTATAAAAAACAATAGAAAGAATTACAAGAATTAAGATCTAATAACCTGATGTAAAATAATAAAAATAAAAAAAATAAAAAAAACTGAATCAACTCGGGTTTACTTAACTAACTCGTTACACGTAAAATGAGACCAGGATAAAAAAATTTGAAATTACAAAAAGGACACGAAAAAAAATTTAAATCAATAAAAAAACACTTCAAAAAAAAACTTAAGTCTACCCGGGTTGACTAACCCAAACCCGAGACAACCCAAAAAAATAGAAAAATAAAAAAGCTTAAGATCCAATAATTTAATGTTAAATGATGAGAGTGAAAATTAAATTAATTTTAAATAATGTGGAGAAATTGTTTTGAAAAAAAATCGTTTTGTAAAATAGAAATAAAATACCAAACTTAAACTAGATTAAAATTCAAAACTAATAACTCAAATCATGAAACCATGATTAATTTGTAGAAAAAATAATGAGACATAATTCCTAATCACAAAAAAAATCAGATAAATATAAATCAAAACAACGAGGACCAAATCTAGTAAAAAAACTAAATGAAAAGGAAATAATAATTAGTGGCTAAATTTAAAAACAAAATAAATTAAAAAAATGATAAAAAAATAGCAATCAAATCAAAATAATGAAGACCGAAATTATTAAAAGTTAAATGAAATAAAATATTGATAGGTAAAAATTAAAATAACAATAAATCAAGAAAATGATAAAAAAACAATAATCAAAAGAATAAAAACCAAATCAAAAACAAAATTAAATGAAATAAAATACTCATAGATAAAATTGAGAAAAAAATAAATATATATAAAAATAAACACAAACAACAATCAAAACAATGATGGTTACAATCTAAATAAATACAAATTAAAAGACACTATTGAAGTTTGGAAGGTTAAGCATGAATTTTTTGGGTAGAAAAGAGAAAAAAAAAAAAAGAAGGGAAAAAAAAAAGTTCACTACAACTAAACTACTGTGAATTGAATAACACACTCTACCCCTATCGACTGCGTCGTCACATAAGCTTTCAAGTAACACCATGGTTGATAGTTTTTTGTCATCAAATGCCGCTGCACCTGCCGCTTAAAAGGTGTTGGTGGCATTCACTTACTCGAGCACGTGTAGCACGCGCCAACAATTGTTTCTATATAATACTTATTATTTATTAAAAGACTAATTTTCCTTGTGCATATTGAAAATGATGAAAAAACCATGATGAAAAGACAAAAAAGCCATCAATAACATGTTTAGTTTTTTTTTTTTTTAGTATTATAGTCATTTAACTGTTTTGAAAAAAGCGAAAAGACCATGAAGCCCTTGTTAGCTTGGTAGTTGTTTTTTAAATTATTTATTTCAAGGGTAAATTAGTTATTTAATCGTGCAACAAAAAAACATAGTTATCAGACTCAACTCGAGGGTTGACCCAGCCAATGAGTCGAGTCCCGGGTTACCCGGGTCAACCTGAAAAAATAAAAAAATATTTAAAATTTTAATATTTCACATGACAAATTTTAAAAACAATCCATGTGAATATAGGTTATACATGTTATAAATAATGAAGTTTAAAATATTATTTTAAAATATTTTTATCTTACGTTAAAAAGATATTATGTTGATATGTTATCCTTTCAAGTTGAAGTATTCAAGTCAAAAAGATTTTTTATCCTATATTGAAAACACATAACTTTTTTCTTGTGAATATAGAGTATATATACTAAAGTGTTTCAAATCCTATTTTAAAAAAATATTTTTTTTGTGTGTACATATAGTATATATATCAAAGGGTTTTAAATTCCATATTGAAAAAATAAAACATTCTTCTAGTATTTACATAGTGAATTTTAAGAAGGGTTAACAACCACCTATATATATATATAGTTGGTTATATATATATATAAAAAAGGTTTCTGGCTGAGAGAAAAAAACACATTAAAAAAAAAGATCCTAATCAGGTTTTGCCGGGTCGCTCGGGTCATAGGTGAACCGGGTTTTGCCGGTTATTTAATCGTGCAACAAAACAATATAGTTGCCAGACTCAACCTGGAAGTTGACCCAGCCAAGAAGTCGGGTCCCAGGTTACATGGGTTGACCTGGGTCACCCCGAAAAAATAAAAAATATATTTGAAAATTTAATATTTCATATAAATTTTTTTAAAAACAATCCATGTGAATATAGACTATACATGTTATAAATAATGAAGTTTAAAAAATTATTTTAAAATATTTTTTATCCAATGTTAAAAAGATATTATGTTGGCATGTTATCCTTTCAAGTTGAAGTATTTAAATCAAATTTTTTTTTTATTTCACATTGAAAAAATATATATATATATAAGTTCTCTTGTTAGAAGAAAAAAACACATTAAAAAATAACTCAATCAAGTTTTGCCGAGTTGCTCGGATAATAGAGCAACCAAATTTTACCAAATTTTTATTCATGTCACTCCTTTACCTTATCCACATTGGTTCAGCTATCAGATCTAACTTTTCAAGTCCGTCGAAGTTTAATAACTTTACAAAAGAGTGAAGATATCGATTTACTCCTATTCAATCCGGAAATATCAATTGAATCCGTGAAAATACTATCTTGCCCATCACCTTTAACCTTTTAAATTATAATTTACAATCTTTACCTGGACGTGTTATATTAAATAATTTATAGTCTTAATTAACTATATAAAAAAAACTGCAATCTTTTTCTTTGTATCAGTGGACAAACAGATCCAAGCATTTCGACTGCAGATTGAATAAATTATGAAAAAGACATGTAACTAACCCCATACGATTTTTCAATTAAAACAATAAAATTTAAATTTTTTAAAATGTTTTTGAAAATTAAAACACAGAAACAAATAAACTTTTAAAACATTGATTAAACTGGGCAACCAAAAATCCCATAATCCATCTAAATAATTTTTTGTTTAATTATTCTCATATAGACTCCAGATAACAGAATATAAACCGTAAATTCAATTTGATTTTTAATTTCTACTGGCAGTAGAAGATATGAACACAACAACACAATGATTTTGCAACTATACACCATTGTGGAGTGAATTCAGATTTTGTTTTTGTCAAATAACACCAATTCTTCTTGTTAAAAAAATAATTACTATTTAAATTTATAGGTTAACTCTTTTTTAAATAAATTAAATTAATAAAAAACCGAATTAATTCGCATCAATTTTCCCACTAAACTATTCCCTTTTCTTTTATTTTCTTTTCTCTTGCTTTTCCTCTTAGAAGAAAAAATAAAATAAAATAAAATAAAAAAACGAGCAAAGGCGTCACGGCGTCACCTGCAAGTCCACGAGACAAGCCAAACCTAACAGCCCTCTTCGTAATTTTTAATATTATTTTCATGTTCGTGTTTGTCTTCTATTCTAAAAACATCACAAAAACCCATTTATCCAAAGCGACCGAAGTACCGAACCTTAATCGTTGATCTGTAATACCATCATGACCTCCAATGGAGCTTCCGCGGTCAGTCCTCCCCACCCCTTCTCTCTCATTTTAATCTAAATGAATTGAATCCATAACAAAGTGTTTTGATCAATTATTACAGTGATCATACGTAATTAAGCTAATTGTAATTATGATTAATTGTAACAACAGCAGAGAGCAGCAGCGGACACAGAAAATAGTTTGGAGAAGATCAAGCGGCAATTAGCGTCCGGTTCTGGTAGAAACCTGTTGCAAGGCCCACTCCTTAAGCGATCTGAAACTGTACGCCAATTCCCCTTTCAATCTCTTTATTTTCAGATTTTTTTTGTACCCGGAAATTACAGCTTTCTTGATTGTCTATGACTAAATTCTATGGTTGTTTTGACATTGTTGGGTCTTTAGGAGTGAGTTGTAAGTTATTGATTCTTGATTTTGCATTGTTAGCTGAGGAAATGGAACGAGCGATGGGTGATCTTAGACCCGACGACCGGGAAAATGGAATATAAGTGAGCAAATTTTGCTCCTTTTTTCGTTTTTTTAGGGATTATATTTTAATCTTCAACTTATGCTGTTTTTCGTGCCTTTTAGGACTAGGAGAAATGAGCCAGCTGTGAAAGGAACGATTATCTTTGACGCGAATAGCACGATCACAGCCTCTCCTGTGAACTTCCAGTAATATTAGTGTTTTTTAATGATGGTTTTCTTGCTCATTTTCAGAAATTAGTTTCGTTATTAATTATTTGAATGATTATTAACACTCTTTTTTCCGTGCATGATTTAGTGGACTCCCAAAGTATGATGGCTGCTGTTTTTGTATCCTTAGTTAGCTAATCTATTTGAGATTGTTATTCTTTTGTTCAGTTGAAAGCGTTGTGGTGTAGGTGAATTGGGATTTGCTGAAGTTGCACGCTTAACTTTAATTTAGATATTGGTACTCCCCAGAAAAACGATTACTTCCTTTGTGCAGAGACTCCTGGTGCAGCTAGAGCTTGGGTAGCAACTTTACAGTAAGTTTTGCCTTTGCTTTATGGAATTTTCGATGAGCTGAAGGATATATTTCTGTTACTATGCTTTTCTATGATTATAAATGTGTTTTTTGTTTTTTTGATATGTAGATTTGTTGATTATTCATGTAAAGTTTGAAATAATTTTTGTTCTGAAAATCAAGAAAGCAATAGCGTTCTGCTGGTCTATGTCTTAGGTTATGTGAACATTTTAGGAGTCTTTTTGTACTTCCACTTGCGAGGGTTTCTTTCACCCCTTTTCCATGGACATGATCTATATTATAAAATAAATTTTCACGAGCCTTATGCTGGTTTGAGATTTTGGGATTAAATATACACTGCTTAAAGCATTATTTTTTTCTCCCCTACCAGTATACACTATGTTTGAATAACCGTAACATCTTGGAGATGATCCATTCATTGGGCTTTTTAGAGCTTCCAAGAAAAGACAAATATAACAATTGAGCATGTTCAACATTAGAGCAACTTTCAAATTTTGTGTCCCCTTTAAAATATTTCATATAGGCTGTATGTTGAAGTCATTCCCTGTCATGACTTTGACTGTTCGGAAACTGCCCTAAAAGTTAAACAATTGGCTTAAAACATTTCTCACCAACACTGGTAGAATCTAAGAGGCAAGTACTTCTAATGCATGAGAATCTAACAGCACCCCTTTTTTCTTCATCTTAGGTTCCTTTCTCTATCTGTAATTTTCTTTTAGTTGGCCTATGTTTTTGTGATGATGTTCAGCAACTAATGTACTTTGGCCGATCTTACTAGGTTCATATGAGTTCCATTTTTTCCCCATTATTCAGATTGATGTTGAAATTTATATTACACATGGCTTTTACCTATTCTTAATTATTTTTTGGCCTTTCAATGACCAGTGCTACTCAGTTGGTTCTAAAGGCTCACAAAGAGGCTGTAGATTCCTTAAGTGGAAGTGGTTCTGCAAAATTAGGAACAGTTGCAGCTGTAGTTGCTGCTGCCAATTCAATAGCACAGGAATGCTCTAAAGAAATTGAAGCAGCAATGCAGATTTCTTTGAGAAATGCTTTAGGAATGATGAATAATAGGATTATTGATGGTCCGATGGATGACTTGACAATCATGAAGGTATATAATTCCCAAAATTGCTCATTCTATTTTGTTTCTTTGTTTGTTTATGTGTTACATTTTCTGCCCAGATTTAGGCTCCGTTTGTTCATGTGATGCGGCGTGGTGTGTTCTGTGTTTTGCCCCAACAATAAATTTGAAAGTGCACCAAAGTTTTGTACGAGTCCCTGTTGAAAACTCTCTCTTGAAATCTTGGTTAAGAAAAAGTTACAATTTGCAGCTTTTTTTAAACCTACCTTTTCAAAACACAACAACAAAAGCTACCACAATGCCAAACACACTTTTACATCCTTGGTATGCATTATGCATGCTCAAAATTGGTTGCCTTCTGTTAATATTTGGAACTTAAGAGTATACCACCCCATTCAATGTTTGCCACTTGATGCTTAGAATATGTGTGTCAAACTGCATTCCCTTTAACCTCTTTTTACTGTAAATACTGAGTTATGCACTTTGAGTCTGCGCTAATGCATGAAGAAGAGGGTCCTTCTCAGTGCAGAGGATGTATGCATAAGCTCGCCTTTGAGAATTATGCTCTCAATTTTTTTCCTTTAACCATGTGCAGATTGATTTTGCACTTGCTAAACAGCTTGCAGTTTCTATATTTGCTTGCTCCTGCAGATAAGAAGTCATTTTCAAAGGATTTAACATATTTTCCCCAGCATTATTGAGTGTTGTACAAATTTCATGTTAGGAATGACAAATAGTAAATTTTCTATGAGTCAAAGTGTCTGGCTTTGCTTGTCTCTTGGAACCCAACTATGCATCCCTTCATTTTGAAAATCAACTAACCAGCCTCGCAATATATGCATACTACATGCTGTGCAACACCTGCCTAGCCTAGCTTGGCATGTTCCCAACTGGTTGCTTCCTGATGCCAACTTAAGTTTATTTGGCTATTCATTCTACATGGACTTGGTTTTCTAAGCAAGAATATCTTACAGGAGACGCTGAGAGTCAAGGATGAGGAATTACAGAATCTGGCTCGAGATCTTCGTGCTCGTGATTCAACAATAAGAGATATAGCGGATAAACTATCTGAGACAGCGGAAGCTGCTGAGACTGCAGCATCTGCTGCTCATATTATGGATGAACAAAGAAGAATTGCTTGTTCTGAAATTGAGCGGTTATCAAAAGCTTCAGAAAAGCAGTTGGAGTCATCCATGTTGAAGGTACCAGTAATCTCTTCTTTCTTGATGGTTCATTGTGCAGTCCAATGGCTATATGTAAACTATACACGATGTGATAGCAAAAGCAATTCCCTTTTCAGAAGATATATATTTTTCTTCTGACGTGCAGTTTGATTAATATCATTGCCAATTGGGATTTATGCCTAAGTAAAATTTTGGATGTCAGTTGCATCTTTGTTTATGTGGGTTTTTATTGATGGACATGTGTAGTTAAAAGATTTTGAAGAGAAGATTGTGGCTCTGAGCAAGGAAAGAGATCAACTGATCAAGCAGAGAGACTCTGCCATTCAGGAGGCAAATTTGTGGCGTTCTGAGATTGCAAAAGCTAGAGAGCGTGCTGTGATATTAGAAGGAGCTGTTGTGAGAGCAGAGGAGAAGGCAAGAGTTGCAGAAGCAGATGTTGAAGCTAGAATAAAGGAGGCTGTGGAGAAGGAGGCAGCTGCCGTGAAGGAGAAGGAGGAGCTTCTAGCATATGCAAATGTGCTACAGGCACAACTTCAAAGGTTTGACATCTGATCCAATCTAAAGCCAATATGAAGATTGCTGCATCGTTTTCCATTTTCTGACCTTTTGAACTCGTCTTATGTTAGCCTTTTTTAGGAGACTCATAAACCTTTATTTTCCATTTTCTCACCGCTTCTGCTAATCTATCTCGATCATTTCTTTTCTGCATTAAACATGAATTGTGCATACATCAGCATTTTTAGTCCATGAGAAGGAGCAATTTGAAAAATATTATTTCTTGAAATTTGCTAAGACTGATAAAACTGATATACCATTCACTCAACAGGCAGCACCTAGATACAGAGCAAGTTTTCGAGGAGAAGACGGAGACCCCAAATGTTGTTGGTAGAACTCTTCCCTTGACTAAGCATGTGGACATGTCAGATGAGAATGTGGATAAAGCTTGTCTTAGTGTTTCTAGAGCTGTCCCAGCCTCCGGGGAGAGTGTTGTGCACATGGCAGTTGATCAAAGCAACCCCCGGCCAGTTGAAGATGCTGAATGGAGCGATATTCAGGCAACAGAGTCAACAATAGCTGATGTGAGAGAAGTTGCCCCTGAGACAGAAGGAAGCAGCCTGGACATTTCTGTTGTTAGCCCACCTGTAAATAATCATCATGAGCAAGGAGCCAATACCTATCATCAGCCTTGATATTCAATGTTGCACATACGACAGGGGATAGAATCTTTAAAGGTAGGGGACAGCATGCTATTTGAAGTCAATTGACAGTAAAATCTTGACATTTATCGAGCTATTTCTTTCATTAGCTGGCTCATTCGATGCCATTGTTGTTATATGACCTTGTATCTTCAATGAAGGATACAGCCAGATCTTTCCTGGAATGTAATTGAGAGCTTCAAATCGTCCATCTATTTTATGTGTGTACAGAGAGCATAGTTCTGAGATCTGAACCGCCTAGCCCCAAATCATATATCTATGAGTGACTTTGTATCTTTGTTAAAGAATACAGCCGGCTTTTCTTGAATGTTATCGAGGGCTTTAATCCCCCTTTGATGTTTCTGTATTGAGCTTGTTAAATTAATTTATAGTTGCTGACCGCTTTTGTTGCTTGATTAGGTTCTTGTTGCATTTAAATGTCTTGTTACCCAAATTTCCCCTCATCATAGAAATCATTGAACGAAGCACATCATGTTGCCTGCACCAGGCGCAGTTTCGCTGCTAGTTTTGCTAAAATACGTGGATTTAGTTGAACTATCCACTGACTGCCTTGATACTTGGCTCAGCAATTCTATATTTCTACATCTTCAGGATATGGTGCCAAAGTCAGTGAATGGAACTCTCTCTTCCTTTATTGTTTTCAATTTTGGATCATTGAAGTTATCAGTTTCAGTTCAACTTAGCTTGTAGTCCGATAGCTCCCTCTGTTGGGCCAAAGAGCAAACCTTGAGCCTCCCAAATCACCATCCTCCAAAAGAGCAAACCTTGAGCCTCCCAAATCACCATCCTCCATCATCTCCATTTCCGCCTGTTATTATTCTTCCACACCAGCTAGCTTAGCCTCGCTGTTGCATGCAGATACACTAATTCCCGTGGCCCTTGCCTACGCACCCAGGAGTCCAAGAGAGTTCACAGAACAACTCTACCTGCCCATGCTTGAAGAAGTTTGCTGTTTTTTCTTTTCTGTTATAAAGAGCGATGTGCATTTAGTATTATTACTCTATTTCAAGTGGGGTGTTCAATGGAGGATGGCTTTGTTTACGCAGGAAAATGGAGAGAAGGCATGGGAATTTCAATCGGATTTGAAACACATCATAGCATTTAGTTTTGAAGATAGTCATCAAAAGCTTACAAATAGATATCCAATAAAAAATAAAATAAATAAATAAAAGAAAATCTGCTCATGTCCTGATTCCTTGTTACATAGATAAGATATATATTAGTTCATGTATGACACACCCAACAAAAAAGGGTATAAATACTGGATTTAGACGCCGGACCCAAAAGAATTGGATTCTCACTTGAAATCCATTAGCATTGGATCATGACACCAGATCCATTAACCTTGGGTTCTGTCGAGGACCCATGAGTCTTGGGTCTAGACGCAAGACCTCTTTCCTTGAATTCTGATACTGAACCCAAAAGAATTGGGTCCTAAAAAAGGACCCCTTAGGTTTAGTCTAGTGGTAGGATCCACGAGAATTGAGTCCTGATGCCGGATCTATTATGCTAGGATCCTGAAGGAGGATCCATTGGCCTTTGGTTCGAGAGAGGACTCATTAGCCTTTGGTTCGAGGGAGGACCCAAGCAAATTTGGTTTGGCTAACCACCCATTATTTTTGGATCCGGATGCTGGACCCATTATAGTTGGATCTTGAAACAGGACCCGATAGCATAGGGTCTTGAAGCTTGACCCATTAGCCTTGGAACTGAGCAGTACTCAAGCGAATTGAATCCTGACGTATTATTGCAAGACCCAAACAATTTGGATCTGCGCTTCTTTCACACCCAAGCCATTTGAGTGAGGTGTCTCTTTCCGGCCCTAATTTTCTTACGTTTGGAAGATATATCTGGCCCAAGTTAATAGTAGTAGTAGTAGTAGTAGTAATAATAATAATAATAATAATAGTAATAATTAATTTTACTCTTAAAATCAATCTATGTTTTTTTTTCTATAGTAATAATATTTATAATATTTAACTTGTCTGTTCAAGTTCTTATATTTTTCAATCATTTAAAAAAAATTTATGTTTTTTTTTCTGTTTCTGTATTGTTATTCAATTTCAAGTGGGTGTTCAATGGAGGATGGCTTTGTTTACGCAGAAAAATGGAGAGAAGGCATGGGAATTTCAATCGGATTTGAAACACATCATAGCATTTAGTTTTGATGAAGATAATCATCAAAAGCTTACAAATAGCATTGGGTCATGACACCAGACCCATTGGCCTTGGGTTCTGTTGAGGACCCATGAGTCTTGGGTCTGGACGCAAGACCCCTTTTCTTGAATCCTGATGCTGAACCTAAAAGAATTGGATCCCGAAAAAGGACTCCTTAGGTTTGGTCTAGTGGTAAGATCCACGAGAATTGGATCCTGACGCCGGACCTATTATGCTAGGGTCTTGAAGGAGGATCCATTGGTCTTTGGTTCAAGGGAGGACCCATTAGTCTTTGGTTTGAGGGAGGACCCAAGCAAATTTGGTTTGCCAACGACCCATTATTTTTGGATCCGGATGCTGGACCTATTATAGTTGGATTCTGAAGCAGGATCCGATAGCATGGGGTTTTGAACCCTGACACATTAGCCTTGGAACTGGGCTGTACTCAAGCGAATTGGATCTTGACGTGTTATTGCAAAACCCAAACAATTTGGGTCTGCGCTTCTTTCACACCCAAGCCATTTGAGTGAGGCGTCTCTTTCCAACCCCAATTTTCTTGTGTCTGGAAGATACGTCTGGCCCAAGTTAATACTAGTAGTAGTAGTAGTAATAATAATAATAATAATAATAAATTTTACTCTTAAAATCAATCTATGTTTTTTTCTATATTTCTATAGTAATAATATTAATTTTAATTTTAATAATAATAATAATATTAATTTTATTATTATTATTATTATTATTATTATTATTTAACTTGTCTGTCCAAGTTTTTATATTTTTCAATCATTTAAAAAAAATTATGTTTTTCTTTGATGATAGTAATATTATTTTTAAAAAATCTAGTAACGATAATAACAATAGTAATAATAATTCTTAATTTTACCCTTCAAATCAAATCAATTATCAACAACAACAACAATTGATATTATATATATTTTTTTCAATTTTTTTATCCTATTAATAATTTTTTTTCTGTTTCTGTATTGTTACTCTATTTCAAGTGGGTGTTCAATGGAGGATGGCTTTGTTTACGCAGGAAAATGGAGAGAAGGCACGGGAATCTCAATCGGATTTGAAACACATCATAGCATTTAGTTTTGATGAAGATAGTCATCAAAAGCTTACAAATAGAGATCCAACCAAGAATAGAATAAATGGGCACGGATACCTTGAACATATATATCAAAAGCTACGCCCGCTGGCCGGCCGGGAAGGGAGGGAAAACATAAAGAAAGGAAATGTCAAAAGGTTAAACTAATCCATAATGCTTAATTAATTAATTATTAGATTTCTAAATTCCCAATCATCATAGGACACAATAATATATAGCTACCACCAAGGTGGGGGTAGAAAGGGAATATATGTTTAGTGTGTGTGTCTATATATATAACTGCTTGGCTACCTAGCTATATATAAATATATATCTATCTATCTATCACTTTATCTACAATAGTCGTAAGCTTGAGCTGGATCAATGGCGCCTAGCTCGACCACTGTTCTTAGTTCATCCCAGTTTCCATTATCAAAGAAATCATCTCCAACATCTGGATTCCAGAAGTTCTGGAAAGCTGCTGTAAATGGAGCTTCAGTTATCGAGTCGTACTGACCACCCGTAAAAAAGTGATTCCTTTCATGGTTAACTTGATTATCTATGATGACAGGCTTCCTTTCATTTCGTTGAGCGAACGAGTCTCCAAAACTCACATTCTGCTCGGCACTAATTTCAGATTCAAAGCTGCATGTTTTTGAATTCGAGTCAATAATAGGGTGCTGCTTTGCTGCTGCTGCCGGTACGTACTTTTTGTGGGACGGGACTCGTTTGAGAATTCGACAGAGCGTCCAAACCTCCTGCATGGCCAGGGAAAAGGACATGTCAGTGGGAAATTTAAGAGTTGAATTTTGTTTCTCTGGCAATGGAAATAAACCACACATTTCGAACTTCTGAAGAGATCGATGGTCCCTATTAACTTTAACTATTTGTTCCGTAGACTTCCGAAAAAGAAGAAGGTGATATTTGAAAAAACGAAAAAAGTTTGTCGTCGATATGCACCAGGCAGCTATCACCCAATTAATCAATTCCTTAGGATTAATTTCAATAATGGGCACGGGGGAGACCCACATGTCACCCATTAAACTTACTATTCAACTTTCTTTCTTTCTTTTTTCGCAATCAAGCTTACCATTCAACTGATGATATTATGCTCTTTCTTCCTCGAAAAGTCTCGCGTATTAAAGCTTGTTTTTATAACAAAAAAAAAACCCTCATAAATTTTTAGCAATTGATGCCATGTTTTCTAATGTATAAGGAATAAATAAAGTACTTAAACTAATAAAAGCAACAATAAACAAATAAAAAGATGGCATATATTTCATAAAACTTGACAATTTCAACTCCTTGGTTCATGGTATGTTCATCGTGATGAGAGAGTCGACATTGTGAAAGCTATAACCAGATATATTCATGCCAAGAAAGAAATTTTTAATCATATAATCACATCTAGAAGTTAATATTAATTGTCGATGCTCTACATGCATGATTGAGTAGTAACATTAATTAATATTGTTGCTGTTTCGAAAAACATTGTTCATTTCTATATACATGTAACCTAATTAAGGTCCATAAGATCTCGTTTTTAAACGGGGAAAAACACATTGTAATTTAGAAATATTAGGCTGTAAGCAAATTTATCAATGTAGAAGTGGTTAGTATGCTTGCCGTATATAAATCATGGATGCTTAACGTTGTATATTATCCCTTCCTCTTAGTTACTCGTTCCTCAAACTTGCTAGTCGTCGGTTTAATGTATCCATACCATGATGCATGTATGCACTGATCAATTAATATGCATTATACGTTATAGATAACTAGGTTATTGGTGATGACTCCCTTAATTTTGAGGGGGAATTCTCTTCGACATAAAAATGGCGAGAATAACCATGGAAAGTGATATCGATGAGGAATAACGTGGAATGAAGAAACTTACAGCTTCTTGTGCAATGTTCTTAGGGTTTGTGGTCTTCCCGTTTGGTGGAAGGCGAAACTCGTGCATCATCCAATCTGTTTTAGTGCCTTTTCCAGCACTTCCCCGGTAGTAGACCAAGGATTTCTTGAGGCCAATGCACTCATGTGGTTCTTTGACTGAATATATGGGCTTGTCGATGCCAGTGGCCTTCCAAAATCCAGATCCTGTGACTCTGTTAGGCCTTATGCTGTTCCTATACTTTCTCCCTCGTATGCAGAAGAAGTACCACTCCCTGTCTCCAGCATTGCTAACTTCTTCATGTAAAAAAAGTAGAAAAAAGAAGGTTAGAGGCAAAGCCAACGACATTATCAGGATGTAATTAATGAACTCAAATACGATATGATGATCTGCTAATTGAAATCATACTGTTACACCGAGAACTGAATGCAGATGCCTCTTTATGGAGGAAATCTTATTTTCCGCAAGCTTACATACTCTAAATTTTTTTAATTACATTTTTATATATGGAATGATAAATAATTGTTTTGTTTATTTATTTATTTTTGCAATTACAGCCGGATCGATTTACTGCATATTTAAAGTAAATGAATCATATCCGGCCACATATCGAATGTATTAGACTCATGAATGTTTCCGATTTTGGTCCTCCGGGGCACTGGCTAATATTGGTAACGGAAGCAACTTTTCTGAAACACAATGGATTAGATTTGGATAAATAATTAGCGTATAGTGACTCCAAAGTTCTTATGATCCCTAAGATCTCATGCTATATCATAAAAAAAAAAAAAAGATCTCTCTCTCTAGCTACACACACACACACACACACACCATTCCTGTCGGTCAGACCCGGTGAGATCAGGTTGAAGTTTCTGCAGCTGGACACCTCATGAACTATACATATGTCAGCATGTGCTGATCTTAATTAGCATAAAGGAGTTGAATATATCTATCGTAAGTACTTTTTTGAATGTTGTACCAGAAGTATATATATATATATATAGAAGAACAGAAAAGAGGCCATGAGATTTAAGATTGGGTTTGAATGGCAGAAAGAAGCTCTAGTTCTGTGCACCAAACACGGATGCGATTGATCACAAGCGAGAAACGAAAGATTTCTGTGGTTTCACTAGCTAATTAGGTAAGAATAAACTCTAAAAAGGTGATGGATGAACATCACTAGGTAAATATATACACTTGAAAAGAGCACGACGTCTTACTTGGAAGATCCCATGGATCGTACTTGTAGATATCGATCTGTTTGATGAGTTCAAACCTAAGTGGTTTCTTTTCCACCTTCCGCCGCAGATAGAACCCAACAAGCTCTTCATCAGTGGGGTGAAATCGGAAACCTGGAAGCATCACTTCCTCATCCTCGTTATGATCAATATCAGAACTACTCATCTTTGACAAGGCCTCCATATCTCTATATCTATTTCTCTCTTTCTTCTCTCTTACACCATGTATAATCACGCGAGAGTACTGCTCTCCAAGTTGAGGGCTATTATATACACACACACACAAACAACACACAGTGCCTTCGACGAATGCTTGCGTACTTTGTGCTTGTTCGGTCAAGGCATGACTTTGATTATAAGGAGGTACTCGAGGGCAAATGATCTGTCCTGGAAGAAGTCTACTAAAATCTCGGGGTCCAAAGGTTAACAAAGGGACCCAGGACTTCTTTGAAAGTTTTAAATTCTGCATCACAGGAACCGATTTAAAAGTCTAGCTCGGAGAGCATACCCCTTGACTAATGAAAACGGAAATTCCTCGTTTACACCTTGTTTTTTGGGACAATTTCAACCCCGCCATCAATTCGATTCGGAAAGCATTCATAATTTCTTCTTTTATATATATATATATATAAAAGCCACCCTGTAAGCTCAGGTTATGCCTTCTTGACCATTTTATTTTTCTTTTTCCCTGAAGTCTGGTAATGCATCACGGGATAGTTTTTAGCCCCCTTTGTAGACCAAGTTATATATATAAAATAAGTTAGTGAGGTTGTCCGTTTAGGACGTAGAATGTCAAAAATTTTATAAAAATATTTTGGTATACTTCTAAACAAAAATAACATACCCTACCACATTAATCAATTAATAAACACATTAAAAGGCTAATTGAACTTGAAGAGATAGATTAGATAATTACATCATTGTTGTTCAGTGCGCTCAAACCTTCGATCCACACGGAAAAAAAAGAAGCCACCCACCCTAATATTAGAAAGGAAACACGAACGATCACAGGTGGATTCCCAGTAGAACATATTGTTGACTTTCATCGACAGGCAAAGATCTTTCAAGATTTGACTTCTCACCAATTGTTTCTCCTTTTCAATTTTTGTTGGCCTCGATCATCTCTGTTTACAAGGACAAAATCAATCCTATCACTTCATGTCATTGCACCAACCGATAATATATTTATTGAAAAAGTCTGCCTTTCGGATTAGGAACTCACTGCACAAACTAGCTACTAATCAATGTTGTGGTTCATGAGAATCGAGTGATTCTTCTATAATGAAATTCTTATTCTGTTAATCAAAATATCCAGGGGATTGCTTAGACCTTGAGAGCAGTGTAAGAAAGGATTTTGAGACTAGGGATTTAAAAATAAATAAAATTGAAATTGTACAGAAACAGTGAAAGGATTATACTAAATTTAAGGGAAACACTGATTTTTCTTTGTGTTGAAAATTACTAATAAATTACAAGCTCAGTACAATCAATCAAAAATAAACCATTAGTGCATGAAAATTAAAAACCTTAATCTACCGTTAATCACGGGTGTCCTGTATGTTGGCAAGGAGCTATTCCTCCTTCACGATTTCCAAGATCGTGAATTGTAGTAGTTTGATGAGGTATAAAATCCGACTTAAAGATTAATTTATGAATTATGCGGTCAACTTAAATATATTATTATTATTAAAAATAATATCATTTTAGTATTTTATCTCCGGCCAATCTCTATATCATTTAAAATCAATTCAATTTATATAAAAAATAGTTAAAATTAAAATTAAATTATGTTTATAATAGTAAATTTAGCGGATAAGCGACCATATTAACAAGAGCTAGGCGGAGAAATAAATGTCTCATTCTCACAAAGTAAATCTTTGCAATTTTATTATTTAACATTGAATTTATTAGGATTAAGTCATGTAATTTATTTTAATTTGTTTTCTATGAGGTTATTTTAGTCTCATGACCAGAGTCGCGACTTCTACTGGTTAATTCGGTTGAGTCGGGTTTTTTGGTCATTTTTTGTAATTGATTGTTTTTCAATTTTATCCTTCAATATTAGGTTGATAGTTAATTAAGCTTCATAGTTTATTTCGATTTACTTTCTATAAGGTTATCTTAGTTTCATGGCCTAAGTCACAGGTTTAGTGGGTTAACTCGGGTTGACTTGGGTATTTTTTATGTCATTTTTTAATTGATGTTTTTCAATTTCATCTTTTAAGATTTGATTGATTGAAAATTGAGTTTCATAATTTGTTTTGATTTAATTTCTCCTGAGTTATCTCGGTCTCATAATCCGTGTTTGCCAAGTTAATCTAGGTCGACTCTATCATTTTTTTGTATTTTTTTTATTAATCTTTTGAAATTTACTCATTCAACATTGTGTTGTTTGAGAATTAGATTTCAAAATATTTTTTAATTTGTTTTCTATGAAGTTATCATTATTTCATGACATGAGTCACATATTTTACATGTTAATCTAATTTGATCTGGCTTGATCCAATATATTATTATCTTAATTTTTTTTAAAAAAAGTATTGTATTGAATTTGTTTTTAGTGCAACTATTTTTATTTTTGTTTTGTCTTTGTACCTATCAAGACAACTAGGTCACATTAGATCAATCACTACATAATTAATTTTTTTTCTTGAAAATACTTTAGCTATACTTTAATATTCATTTTAACTTTTTTAAAACAATTAATCTGACCCATTTAGTATTTCGACTAAATAAGCAATTTAAAATGACATTTCATGAAAGTTTTAATTTTTTTTTGTTTAAAATTAATATTTTATATTTTGGATCGTTTTAATATGTTAATATCAGAAATAATTTTTAAAAAATAAACAAAATATTATTTTAATATATTTATAAATAAAAAATAATTTTAAAAAATAAACACCACATAATTGTTTGATTTCTATATAACGAACTGTAGAAAGTGCTTATGTAAGCATGACTTCTGCATAACGACTACTTCATAGGAATTCTTCGTACGTATCCTTCCTTTAATACTGTTGGGTCCCGAAGTTCTCGTTCTCGAAGACAGCTGAAGGAGTTATGATATAATTTTCCGTGTGAGGCCCACTAGATAGGGTCCACATGTAACAAAATCAACCATTAATTAATTTTAAGAATAATTTTAAAAATATCATTTTTTTTACCATTCCTATCTTATAACTTCTTAGCCCGTAAATGTTTACTAGTGGAGTTGCTTTTATTTTTTTAATATGTTTTAAGACTGAGTTTTGTATATAAAAATATCGATTTGATATTTTAATATTTTAATTTTTTTATGATTTTGAATAAAAATTATAAAAAATAAAAAAAA
>Ga0307518_10000743_pt1 | contig 24497 bp, 25 predicted proteins | sample 25_EM_MG_FD_203889 | JGI IMG/M metagenome (GOLD analysis project Ga0307518, IMG submission 203889) | Populus trichocarpa ectomycorrhiza microbial communities from riparian zone in the Pacific Northwest, United States - 25_EM | ecosystem: Host-associated > Plants > Roots > Unclassified | place... | reverse complement strand
ATTTCATCCGTGTTTCTTTCACAACTGTTAATATAGACCCTGTAGTTATTTTTTTGGTTAATGCAGTTCTTGTAGTTTCAGTCTTGTTAATGAAATCCCAGCATTTAGCTCTACTACCAAATTTCCGTATCTTTCATGTAGTATGTATCTTAAACTGTCGAGGTCCATTTGATATTAAAGTTTCTTTCCCTAAGATGATGAATCCATTTGTCTAATGCTTCTAGTATTGCACACAACCATAGTGTCAGACCTGGTCTAGGGTTAGATCTGGTAAGGTTGTGCTGGGTCCATAAACTATGATGTCAATAAATCGTCAATAAATCATCAGCCATTAAAAAGTGTAGAGGAACAGTTATGTCTGGTCTACTCTACTGCATCAACGGACTTCTTTCTTACAAGTTGTACAAAACAAACCCCTCCCTCCATTCCCTGTCTCAAGGCTATGGGTGTCTAAATGATGACCCCCACGTACGTGCAACAACCTTAAACTTCACTTGTTCTGGTCTCAAGGAATTTGAGAGTCTTAGCATGGAGGAGGTGGTAAACTTGTGTGACCAAAGCCCTACCGAAAACATTTGCAATGAACTCCAAAGGATTGTCAACAAGGGAGGGAGAGAGAAAGAGAGTTGACCTCCGAGGTGTCTTGTGGGTGAGCTACCGGCCCACCTCTCACACCCTCGGTGGCGTTGAATAGTTTAGTAAAATCATGCACCTTTGATGCCATTTTTATTCTTTCAAAATTAATTTAAACCCATGCAATATTGCAATATGCAACACCTCACTTTTCTTTTCTTTTAACACTCTCACTTGTGTTCTCTTTTCTTTGTAATTTGGTCACCCAAGATTTGAGGCACTGAGGAGGATTTCTCTATTACTACCTGTCATTTCTTTTACTTTTCATTCATCAGTAGACAATATAGTAGGCTAAGTATTAGCATTTCTTAAGGAGGAAGGTGAAAGAAGAAGAATAAACAAAAGACAAGCACACAAAGATGGGCAGGATTCCATGCTGTGAGAAGGACAACGTGAAAAGGGGACAGTGGACACCTGAAGAAGATAACAAACTCTCTTCTTACATCGCCCAACACGGCACCCGTAACTGGCGGCTCATCCCCAAGAATACTGGTTTCTGTCCTTTTCCCTCCACATCAATGTTCTCCATAACATCATTCATTCATTCATCTTATGCTATAACCTAATTGTTCTTATTTACTTGTATAATTAAATAAGGTCTTCAAAGATGCGGGAAGAGTTGCAGGCTGCGGTGGACAAATTATCTTCGTCCTGATCTGAAGCATGGCCAGTTTTCGGATGCGGAAGAGCAGACCATTGTCAAGCTCCACTCTGTTGTTGGCAACCGGTACACCGATTAATCTACATTGTTCAATCTTTCAATACCATTGTCAAGATTGTTTTCAAAACCTCAGATATATTTTTAAACTTTTAAGCATGCTGTCTATACCTAATTCTGTATCGAGTTTAGCTATTCAATGACTTTGCGAAATGGCATCACAGATGGTCATTGATTGCTGCTCAGCTTACAGGACGCACAGACAATGATGTTAAAAATCACTGGAACACCAAGCTGAAAAAGAAGCTTTCTGGCATGGGTATAGATCCAGTTACCCACAAACCCTTCTCCCATCTCATGGCAGAGATTGCCACCACACTAGCAACACCACAAGTGACCCACCTAGCAGAAGCAGCCCTTGGCTGCTTCAAAGATGAAATGCTCCACCTCCTCACTAAAAAGCGGATCGACTTCCAGCTGCAACACTGCAACACAAATGTAGCACAAGGGAACACCTCATCCCCATGTATTTCCACTAAACATGATGAAAATGATGATACCATTGAGAAAATCAAGCTTGGTTTATCAAGAGCTATGCAAGAACCTGGAATGTTGCCTCCAAACAAAATCTGGGACTCCACTGGTGTTACTTCTCCCAATTTGGCAGGCACCTGCTGTGATTTTCCTTCATCGGTTAATGCATTTTTATGCTGTCCATCTTCTTTCGGCAACGAAGGAGCTTTGTCACCGTGGAATCAGAGCATGTGCACTGGAAGCACATGCACAACAGGTGACCAACAAGGTAGGTTGCATGAAATGCTTGACAATGAAAACGGAGAAGAATTCGAGGGTGGGAAAGAGATTAGAAAAGTCTCATCCATATTCAATACAGACTGCGTGCTATGGGATATGCCATCTGATGATCTAATGAACCCAATTATTTAAGAGCATTACAACACAAAATAGGCTGACACCTTTCATTTATTGGCAATAACATATATCTTATGCAATGAAAATATGAATAATGTAAATGAAGACTTATCATATTAATCACACCCTAGAATTACATAATTTCTTGTTGTTCTTCCAATCATTGATGTAACAGCCTTTTCAATCATTAGTAGTATGGTATCTTCTCTTACTAGAAACCCAATGTATATCAAGCAAAATATGACGACGACGACGATGTATCAGCCAGAACCTGCAAGTATCAAATAAGTAGAGGTTTAAAAATCAAGGTAATTAAAATTCTCCAATACAACCTAAGGCATCTAAGAAGATAAACTTTTACAAAGCTACCTCAAGTTGCTCTTCAGTAAATGAATCTTTCTGGACATTCCATGTATCCGCATGAGTCCGTCGGAACTCAGCGATTGCTTTTGTAACTGCAGATTTCACAGGTGATGGCTCTCCTCCAAAACGAGCCAGCAAAGTAACATGCTCAGGCAACCAACTGAAAGGATACAAATTACCAGGTAAAATACAGGGGCCAATGGGATTATATTTATATGTATTCATATATTATTCAATGAAATATCAACAATCAGATCTCTTCAATCCTATCCCCTAAGTTAGAGTCACGAAAAGGCTTTCTGGTGTGGTTTACAAGAGCTGAAAATAGGATAGTTACCGGGAAGCCATTCACTTGTTTCAAAAATATTTTAGTCACCCTCAAAGAATCCTCGTTTAATAACAGATGCCAGGAAAGACAAAAAAAGAAAACAGAGGGGGAGAGAGATCTTCAGCTAGTCTTGAGCAATACAGGTACTTCAATTCGAAGTCTCCTTCCACTAAACCCCCAGCATATCAGCCCATTTCTGCTGTCGTGATTGACATAATCCATGATGGTGTTATTACGAATAAAAAAAGAACCACAAAAAACAACCCTTTGACCATCTTCTTAAGCAAGGGTGTGTTTTAGGATACCTTAACTCTACTGGGCTTATTGTTACTCCAAATCACTATTTTGATTATACAGATTGGCTAGTTGGATGACATTAAAATGATCACTTGACAACTCAACTACACAGAGGATCTGACATGATTATGAACTTTCCATTAGTGGCACACCATCACCATTTCATACGAAAACCAAAATATTATAGGATCATTCTGGAAACACATGATACAATCAGTTCCTTATATTAACATGAACACACCTGGGCATATCATATGGAACTGACAATACAGAAGCCACCAAAGCAAGTACTGCACCATGAATAGATGCTACAGATTGGTGATTTTTTAGATTCCTGCAATCATGCAAACAATCTTTAGGTTAAAATTACAAGATTATCCGTACCAGGACTTGTTGCTTGTGTACTAAAAGCAAAGGGGATGTGAAAACAAGGTATATCAGCAGTGATCCACTCACAATAATCATGATGATGGCGAATAACATGTATAGTATTTTGACTTCAATAAGAAACGAATTTTCAAAGAAATTTCAACGCAAAACACCAGCCTTGCAAGTTTGACATGCAGACCCCAAAAGCAAGTGCATGAATGTGTGCATGACAATTGTATCCTCAGTGAAAGATAAATCTAACTTATAGAACATTAGATAGTGATATGACCTCTGCTTTCTCTTCATTTGGATGATCGTTTTTGCCTCCAAGTAAGCTCTTTCACGGAAGTCTCTTGCAAGATCTTCATTCCCACCCTTCACCAAACCTGCTAGAACTGCTGCAGCATGCTCCCTTACCTGACCAAGAATTTAGCTTTTTATGTTGAAAGCAAAAATAGTGACTAGTCCTGTTGTCCAAGGACTTCATTCCCTCACTAACTCCCACAATGAAAGAAACCTTTGTATAAAGGACTATCCTAACGCACCTGGTGACCTAGTATTTCAGTACTTGTATTTTATTTTGGGAGTCCAACTTCTTATCACAAATAAGAGTCAGTCAGGTCGATAGTTATTAAATATTAATAAAGTAGAGGATTATTCTTCAACAGCTAATCTACATTTGCACCTAAAAATCTATAGTACTCTTTAAATTGAAGATTCAGCCAGGAACTTGCCTCTACTTGATTATCTCTCAGGAGACTTTCAACTGTGCTCCAAATTTGTTGTTTTTCCACATTTGAGAGGATGAAAGTATGCCTGTAATAAAAAGAGCACGCCAACTATATTATAATCCACATCATAACAAATACCTGCTTAACCCACAGGCTCAAGCTGATTCCCAGAAAATACTCAACATGGCTCTAATCACATTCAAGCTGATAAAATATATTTTCACATTCAGGTCTATAACAGACATCTTGTTAAACATGAGATCACGGAAAATAAAACTGTTATCCACAACAGACAATTAATACATATTCTTGTGTGGGAAATGCAAAGCAAAATTCATAGCTTGCCTTGAAAGGAGTTTAGCATGTTTAATATGATAAAAAAGAGTCCACAATGTAAGAGATGATGCATTCAGAAAAGGCACACTACCTATACATAAAAGTACGCAAATATGTCAGAGTAGCTGATCGGGTCCGCCAGTTAGAATCATTGGCAGAAGAAAGAATCACTGAAACAGCCCTCTGGAGATGAGGTGCCAAGAAAATTCTCCATTTCAGCAATTCAAAACATGCCTTTGCCAGTGTTGACAAATCTTTATTTGATGTTTCCTTCACAGAAGCAACATTAGGCACATTAAGGAAATAAATTCAAGGATGCTGTTACCACTATCAAATTGCCCAGAGAATTTGAAGCAGTCCACAATATTGTACATCACATTGGCATCTGTGTTTGTAAAATCACTAAAACAAAATGCTAGCAACAAGTGGGCAAGATGACCGCAGCTTGTGCTGCTCTGGGTGGAAGACTTGTATGCAAGGCCAAATAAGGAAACTGCATGCCAAAAGAGAATGCTATTCTGCTCAAATAAGGAACCATGTTTTCCCCCTTTTCTGATCTATTTTGTAATAAAAAGTGTCATTCTTATTGTTTGTGTCCAAACACATGTAAGCCAACCCTAGAGTGTAGGCGAGCATAAAAGGAATCATGGAAAAGAGTTGGGGTGTTCAGAAAATTGGAGCACTCAATGCAGCAATTAGATGGAAACCACTGGCAAAGACCAGTCAAGTAACACAAACAATGAAAATGCACCATAAATACCTGCAAAGAAAGTACAGGATAGAGAAATTGCACGATAACATCCAGTACATAAGAAGATCTCCCAGACTTCAACGTTGAGATGATAAAATGAAATAGCTACATCAAACAAGAAATATACTGATAAATCAGTCATTCTTATTAGTTATAGATGCAAATATAAATTTATTCTGAAAATTAATACCGTTTCCATCCACTTAACATCATCTAGTGCATCCCCATTCAAAGACCTGTTTTGCAGAGCTATATGCCCATCAGTCTCCAAGTTATCTGCTGGGCTAGTATTCTGAATATTTGTGACCACATCAGATGCTCGGTCAGTCAGAACAAAAACCCACTTTTCCTCTTTCAATTGATTGTCAATCTCACTGCCTCCTTCATGTGAATAATCATGAGCAGATGACAGCTGAAGACGAATGTTAGAGCACAACACGGACAGGGTAACACCTATGGCTTCCCTTACCTGTTCCGTGACAAATTTCCATTGAAACAAGATCAGAAAACAACTCAATCTGTCACAGAAACAGAAGGATGCAAAAAATATGGTTGTTCTTTTCAGACATCATTACATAAGATCAATCTCTTCCTTGGAAAAAATTAAATTTCTTCCTTATTTCCTCCATTCCCTTTTTCATGCGTGGAATAGAAAGGAAGTTCAACTTACTAGAACATAATCATATGATTCACAAGAGTGGCAAAATATGCCAGCAGACACAAAATTTGAAAAGTAGAATAACAAAATGTATGAAAATGCCATGCTTACTTGGGCTGATGAGTGGCACATGTTATCCAACAACTCATTCATAAGTTTGTTATGGAGCTCTATCTCAGCCATTGGCATCTTTTGTGGGGATATTTCTATGAGTGCAGCTGCAACAAAAGTGTAGCGCTTTGCAACAACAGTGGTATTTACAGCTGGAGGTAAAGGTTTCATCAAACAGTCCAAAATTTGTTTCCTTAGGATGGGGACTCTTGTACCATATTTTCCTTTTCCTGTCACTGAATAGCGTATGCAAGCTGCCCACTCTGGAATAGATTCCACTGACTGAGAAAGAATGATACTCTGCAACTGAACTGTTATCCAGCTGTCCCATGCTCCTAAAAGACCATTGACATCAGAGTGCAACACCCCAGCTAATGCTTCAGCAGCAACACACTGCTTAGACCTTTCCTTAGCATTTGCAAACTCCTCCAATGTTTCTTTAAGTGCTAGTAAGACAGGCATGCCACATTCTTGTATTAGCCGTTTAAAGATTCGTGCAAAGCTGGAGTAAAATGTATCACTTCCTAATAGAGAGATCCAACTAGGAGTACGTGGCCATGAAGACGAAAAATCAAAATAGAAACGGGTAATTGATTTGTCTGCAAGGCTTTGGATAGAAGAATTCCTGTGACTTCCTCGGGAAGATGTGCTCTCAGTATCAGTGATTATATGAACATGAGACAGGCTATTCAAAGTCTCGTTAAAGAACCCTTCTTCCTGAAAAATTTCACTTAATGCCCCTTCTAGAGATGATTTGACATGTGTTTGTAACTCCTCAGATACTGCAGACTGATTCTCAGCAGAGAGTTTGTAAGGCGATTCTTTTAATAGTGTATTTAGAGCTGAGATTGCTAGTATCCTTGTTTGAGGAAGTTGACTTTTTAAATTCTTAAGAAAGTGACCTGAAAAGGCATTAGTAAGACAATGTTGAAGAAATTGTAAATGATAATATCATTAAATTGTGGAAAGAGTGATGGTGAAAAGGGCAAGGAGTCAATCACACAAACTGACAGGGAAGGTACTCACCAGCAGTTTCACTCAGGATTTTAGAAGAGATGTTTGGAACATTTCTAGAACCCATAGCCAACAAAAGAAGAACTCTGTTAGCCATCAGGTTATACCTGCCAGGTAAAAACAACAAGGAATGAAATTGAATCAATATCCATGGCAATTTGAAGGCCAAGAGTTTAGAACAAATAGAGCTTCTGCATTTTCAAAAATTCCAGTCAAAACTATACATGCAGTTTGCATCAAAGGTAATCCTTAATCAACCAGACACTATTTCTAAGTCTGCCAATACATGGTCCTTCATAAACAAGCCAAGACAGTTCATAATAAACTTAAATGCAATTCTCCAGGCAGCTCGGCACAAACTGCAAATAGAAAGTAAACAAAGAATGAGATTTTTACCGCCAATGCAAACCAGTAGAATCAAAACTCATCGATCCAATTTGAGAAACCAAATCAGCAAAATTTGGTCCATCTATGTGATTATCTGATGTCCTGAAAATGCTTCTAGACACTCCCGAAAATTGGATGTTGTACATAACAAAAAGCTGTTGGCAATCAAATATTAGAGGAAGAAAATTCAATGACCCAACCCTAAATTACTACTGATGAGAGCCTTGACCTCATTAATTGCTTTCTGGGCTTTCAGTGATTCATGATGTGAGCTGCAAAAACAAAAAGGAAAAGCAGGGTAGAGTCATATGACTTCACAATTATCAACAACCTCCAATATATAAGAAAAGGAATCAAGGATCACCTTGAAAGAATACCAAGAAGAAAAGAAGACAATGCTTTTGGATCCTGAAATAAAAGATGGCATATCAAATAATTTTATTTCCAGATATGTATTGCAACCAATTTATGCTGAATATTACTGTTGTCAAATGCTTGAGAACTGTTTGCATAGAAAGGATTGTACAAGAACCCAGCACTGCATATTCTGGTGAGCTGGGATTCTTTAAGTGTTCAGTAAGTGAGAGAACACAGTTTGAAATCATTGATGGCCATCTCTTAATCATCTTCAGCAGAGATTTTCCAGCAAGCCTGGCATAAGGTTAACAATGAATATCAGATATGATATGACCACTCATTGTTTTTCATGGTAAACAAGTCAAACCTTTAGTTAAAATCATTCGCAACCCTATGACCCAATAGAATCATATACGCATATTAAAATCCAGTTTGATCACACAAGGATTATCGAAGACTGAACAACTTACACACGAACAATTTCATAGCTATGCAAAGAAAGGTTTAGCAGATCATCCATCAAAAGAATTGCACGTTAAAATCATTTGCAACCGTATCACCCAATAGAATCATATATGCATAAGAAAATCCAGTTTGATCAACCAAGGATTATCGAAGACTGAACAACTTACGCACGAACAGTTTCATAGCTATGCAAAGAAAGGTTTAGCAGATCATCCATCAAAAGAATTGCATGATCTGGTGGAGAGAAGTTCCCACTTGAACGAAACCGATGATAGGAGGATTGTGATGACCTCCAAGTACTATGCATGTATGCTTTGTCGATAAGAGCCCACCTGGGCCTGAAATGGATTAGATTAAACATTCAAATTCCAGTCTCCAATGCAAAGTTCACGTAACAATACAGGGACTATCATGACAGGACTTCTTGCCTTTTTTTTCCTCGAGAATGAGAAGACACGATAAAATTCATTGGAGGTTCTAAAATAGCAGCAGATTCCAACTTCCAAGCCTGCCTGTGATTTGACCACTCCTCATACTCCAAACTTCCTGTTTGACCGAGGTTGGGAGATGAAACACACATGTCAAGAGATGAAAAGGGAGGATGTTGAAAATAGTTGTACAGAAAAACTACTCTAAGCATCTCAAAAAAGTTGAAAGGAATTTTATTCATCCAAACATAAAGTTCATTACCAAAGTTTCCCAAAGCATCCATAATACGGACAATGAGTATCAAGAGGATGCTGTCATCTGATTTTTCTTCTAACATATATCTGCCAGTGTTGCAAATATAACAGCATTTTAGCAAATCAGACTTGCTCAATATGGGTAAATAATATCCAGATAAATACTAAAATCCAAACATTACTTGCAAGCTGCATGTATAATCTCAGCAGCTTTTTCACGCAGTCCAGTGCTGCCAACACTTGAACCAGTTGCTCCGGCTATCAAGAAAGAAGTATGACTTGTATCTTCAACAATCCCATTCCTGGAGGACGGGCTGAAATCAGGTAAGCAAGATAAAACCCCTTGCAATGAAGAATCAATTCGCAAAAGAGTCACTTTCAAGTGCTCTTTCTCATTCCCTGTTAACAAGTTGCATGTAATTAGTGGAAGAATAATAATGAAATATCAATTGCAACATGTAAGTCAAGACATTTTTCTTTACATGGGAAAACAGCATGTATTCAATAACATGGGAAAATTCTTCAACTACTAAGACATGTGGAGTCATGAACACTAGAACATGGTTGTATGAGATTTATCGCAGAATGAACCTTCCTAAAATATTTTGATCCATTGATATAAAGTCATCAAATTCAGAGGTTTTCTAGAGGGCCATTATTTTTTACTGGTTTTCTGACTTAGTTTGGCATTGCAGTTCAACCGCGCTTTTGAAAATTTTTGAAAATATTTTTTTTTAGCTTCAAATTAGTTTTTTTGGTGTTTTTGGATTGTTTTGATATGCTGATGTCAGAAATGAATTAAAAAAAATTATTTTAATGCATTTTTAAGTGAAAAGCAACCTCTACCACACTCCTAAACAGGCCCTAAGCTTCTCGATATAAGAATTTCACCACAAAATCAGAAAAATACAAGAAGAAAACTACATAAGAAGAAAGAAGGATTACCTGCATCTGAATGTATTTTATTTTGGCATATTTTCAAAAGGTCATCTAAAGCTGATTGAAAATGAAGGTTTAAAAGTTCATTTGCAAACTGAACTTCATCATCACTTGGAACATGCCACTTGGGGCCCATCAATGGTCCATCACTATTATAATCTTTTGCACTGATCCATTCTTCTAATGCCGTAGCAGCTGGATGCCATGAAATGCACCTAGGAAATCCACATTCTTCAATTTTTAATTCAAAGGGGAGTTGAATAAATAACCTACAGAAAGTATTCATCACAATCAAATGTATAGATGAAAAGACACAAGCTCACTTGTATTGATCGATAGGATAATAAACAATCAGGCTTCCAAGGAGGGATCGAAGGAGATGATCACCAGCTCCATTAACCTATCATATGATGAGAGAGTTTTCCACAACAAAAAAATATATGTCATTAATGCAATACAATAAAAACAAACACCCATTTAAAATATTCAGCAAATTATCCAGTGCATCCTATCCAAACAAAAATCATTTGAGTAGGATCTGCAATTACAAAACAAACAAGTTACTGGAAGTAAATTGAAACCTTCCAAGAGGGAGATTCAAAAGCTAACGCGATAGCCTCTTTGAATTGATTCTTGTAACGAAGAAGAGCAGGACCTCCATAGTTTATGGCAACTGATAATATTTTCAATTGATAATCGATTGCTGTTTCAAGAGCTGGAGAGATTGTTGGTTTTGCCTGGAAAAGAAGCCATCAATTTTCAGTAAGAATCTTTCTGCAAAATAAAATCTAATAACTTATGCCATCTAACAAATGAAAAAACCTTAATTGAAACTTTAGCATCAGGAATCCCGCTCCCTCCAAACCCTGTAGCAGGTGTTCCTTTCAAAGAGGATATAACAGATGACAAGATTGGATCAACGAGAGAAGCAACAGCCTCTTCCGGGTTTGAATGAACACATGCACAGCAAAGCAATCCAACCTCTGCAACCGCTCCAGGAAGAATGTTTGTCCTAACAAACTTTGCAATTTTTCTCAAAGCCTGCTACCATGAAAGGAATAGTTTACAAAACAATCTCCTACCCAAGGAGGGGGACATGGTGACTGTGAATGAAGAAAACAATTGAAACCTGATTGTATAGAGGTTTTGATAGCCTTCCAAGCAAGATTTCAAGCATACAATAGTAGAAAGGACCATCATCTACAAGAAAGGTTCCTGATGTTGCTGATGAATGTAGGCCTTCATTCCTATAACAATGATAATGAGTTGATCTAACTAGAATGGCAAATCAGCATGTCTAAGTATATGAAGTTATGCAGAAAATTCAAGAAAGAGATAAGAAACTTAATGCTATTACTTACAGAACACTGCCAGGTTCCAAATGTTGAAGTAACGAAAATAAGCGACATAAGAATTCATCCAACCATTCAGAAAACTGGATCATTGGCAAGAACGATAACTGATCGGTGTTATCATCCAAAGTAGCAATCTGCATTTATAAATAGAATAGCAAATGACCATGTCATAAATCATAGAACTATAAAACACAAATGAGACAATGAGATCAAGGCCTTAACTCTTACATTAGAAAATATAGACCCAAGTAACTGCATGGTCGCCAATGTTTTGGGAGGATCATTAGCATCCATACCAAGTAAAGCATTTGATAATGAGATCGTTAGAAGATCAACATATGCATCATCACCACCACCACAATCCTCCTGTTTACCTATTCTTGAGAGGGATGTGAGACATAGAGAACGTCCTGCATATGCTACTGACATCACTGCAGTTTTCAACTGGTGGGTGGCAGTCATCTGACTAGACACAAAGGTTGGAAAAAGACAAGTTAATGTGGTGAAAGAGGCATAATCCGAAGAGGAGACTACTAAATAGCCCTTGAAGAGAGGGTCATTATCAAATTTTAGCATTGTGGGCCCTAAAATAACACATGCACCACTACTAACCGTCTCCAAGGCCAAATGGAATCGAGATGCCAAAAATGGAAGAACCAGAGTTGGCTCCACATATGACAAAATGGAAGTTGCTGCAGCAACTGTCTCAGAAAGATGTTCATCTTTGCTATATTGTCCGCGATCAATTAACTTCAGCAAAACATTGACAAAAAAAGTCCTTTCTGATCTTCCAAGAAACATATCTGCCTGTCTACTGCTATCAGTGCTCCTGTAACATTAATATTTGAATAGTGAGAGTTGAGCTAACAAACTTAAAGAAAATGCATAACACGTATACAAGTGAAACAGATACAGATATATCCTTACTGTTGCTCACGCTGTAAGCGCTTCTGGAACGTAATTACCAAATTAAGCAAAAACCTCTCCAATGAATAAGTCCAGCGACCTCCATTAGAGGGATGGTAATATCTAAATAAATAAAAAACAATAACGAGCCAAAAGTAAGAACTATGAACAATTCACATGGTTGGAAATGATAATTAGAGTATTTGTATGTTAGTGAACAAACTGTTCTAAGAGGTTGATCAATTTCTCGAAATGCTGCTGAGCTGCACTACCAGGTTTAAGCAGATAGACCTGCATCCGCAATGAAATAACATAGGATGATGATATAGAAAACACTCAGATGAGATCAATTGTGGAAATCAACAAAATGGATGGCAATGTTTATTGATCTTACAATTGACTTTGCAATGGCCTTTGCTGGGGTGGCAGTTTTATTGGAGAATAAGAATCTTGTATATCTTGGAACGTCAACAGAAAATGGATATGAAGCACTTCCATTTGCCACAGGAACCTTTGATTGCCAGATTAAAGCATGATAGTGGAAAATCAGAATGGCAAGAAGTAGATTGATATAGACAGAGAACTCTAGCAAAACAAGAGCAATAAATTTTCTTATGGCAAGAGATAGAGAATTAAAGTCAAGCCTCATTTAAATGCACGCAGCATTTGATCATATGTTTTGTACACTGATTCCCTTCCCACATTTTAAATATTTAAGTAAATTTGCAAAGAGTGAAGAGTTCTAAATCCTTTGTATTCCAACTGTCCCTGCTTCTTCCCTCCTTGATGTTGTAGAATATTTATAAAAAAAAACCTTACAACAAGGAATCCTTGCTTGCAAACTATCTCATTGTTAATTTGTCAATGCATATCTTTAGTGGATTCGGGGAAGAGGTTCTCTCCTCCTGTTCCTCTTTCTATCCTTTCCCCTACTACAGGTACTTATGAAGTACTAACTACATAGGGTTTAAAAAAATTCAGCAGCATGATTTAACTTGTCTTTGCTATCATTATGAGCTATAATACCAAATGTTGAAGAAGAAGGAAATCCTACCACTCATGCACCTCTACTCCTCAAATCTAAACATCATGCAAGTCAAGAACTTCTATTCCCCCAACCTAGAGACTGATAAAAGATTAGATAAAACATACATAAGCTCACCTCGAACATGTTCAAGTATCTACTAAAAAGCGTTGGTAAGAAGCATTCCCAGTTGATAAAGTTGTAGTTTTTAATAACACGTGCTATGACAGCTGCCCACTGGTTGTTCCAGAATTGGGAATTTGGTATTGAGTCCCACGAGTCCAAACTTTTTTTAACCCAAGCACTGCCATGTCAACAATAGGTTATAAAACTTGTTCCAACAACATGTCCAAAAACCCCAAAGAATTAAGAATTCCAAAAACTATGCACCACATACTCAGTATAGAAGTCCTGGTTCTCCAAGTTTGTAGGTAGAAACAGTCTCACAAACCCCGATCCTTCAAAGGCTGAATTGTGCCATGGATTTTCCAATAGAGAACTGCAAGTTTATTTCAAGAAAATTTCCAGGAGTGAACAACGAAATTGTAGAAACTTTATGATGCCACCAGATTCTTCAAGGATGGATTGCACCATCATATAATTTAATTAATACTTTTTCAGGCTTTTTGTCTTGGCTGTTTTACAATCGCATAGGCTAAATGAACAAAACCAGCCTTTCTAGTTGTTTTTTTCAATTTCTAAATTGGATTCTATTTACCATTGAAATAATAAAGTATAAAAACCTAGATAACACCATATATGTGTTCCAGAATTGCATTTAGCAACCATAAAAAGCAATAGAGCAGTGAAAACCAATTTGAAAACTTCGAAGTCACCTAAACTCGTTCCAAATCTCCAAAGCCGAACCAACTGGAAAGAATCTCCGGCAGGACCGAACAAGTGAAGTAATAGTCTGAAAATGCCTTTGTCTCAATCTCCACCCTTCTGGACCAGTATTCCTGTAATGCACATCATTATACAAATCATAAACACTAAAATTACCAATATAAACTCGCAAAAACAAAAAAAAAAAAACTAACCTTGAAAAATGAGTATGAATTAGAGTATCATACAACGGCCTCCATTGTACTTTGAAAGCCAACTTCTTTCTATACTTATTCAACACTCTCACTAACAAATTTCCCCATCTCACCTAAAAAAAATCAAAAATTCCGCCATTCAAACTCAATAAAAAAGAGAGATAATTATCATAATTAATCAGCATTAAACAAGGTCGTGAGTCGTAAATCATAATAATACCTGAGCATAAAGCTTATTCTGCGAAATATTGAACAATTCAATTCCAATTTGAACGAGCTCAGCTACATCTTCCAAATTCAATTCGCTCTTCGCCTTGATAAAACTGTGATTAACAGTAAGTAATTAACTAGCTAACACTCGATTAGAATCAAATAAAACTGAATTCAAAAGAGGCGGAGACTAACAGTTCGAGGACGGAAACCCATTTGAGAGTGGAGTAAACGGAATCAGGATCGTCAGGTTTGTAAGAATCTTTAACAGAGTTCAGGACGCGACGGAAGGAGTCTTTCTCTTTCTTCGTCTCCTCTGCCACCGGTGGTGGCAACCACGCATTGTAGAGATGCATCTGGTTCTGAATTGAAGGTATGAGGAAGTTATTAAGAAGTAAGAAATATCAAGGTCTGTGTCTCTCTTTAAGGTCTGTGTCTCTCTTTAATATAGGAGTTTGGATTTTTTATTTCTTGGAGGAGGGGACGGGGATGGAGCTGAGGGGAGGAAGGCAGGCTGTTTCTTTTGTGAGAAGAAATGTCATTCTTGTAAATAACCGGTACTAACGGTGATGGATTGTTTTTTCTTGGACTGGAGTGGCCGACGGGGTTTTGCTGGGGGTTGACTGGTAACCGGGACCGTTGGTTTTCTTTTTCTTTTTTTGTTTTCCCTTTTCTTTTAAGATTATTAGGATATAGAATGTTTAAGCGTGTGTTTGTACTTTTCAAATAAAAATATATTAAAATTATTATATTTTAGATTTTATTTATTTATTTTATATATTAGTGCATCGAAATCATAAAAAAAAACATCTAAAATAATATTAATTTAATTTTTTTAGATAAAAACCAGTTTAAAAATAAAAATCACTTAAAAAAATAAATTAAAAAAAAATAAAATATACCATAATTCCAAGTAAACGTACAATAAGTCAATTGTTGACGAGAAGATTCCTTAACTTGCAGGAGGGGTTGATAGAGATGGATAACATATGAATAAATTATTATTTTTTATTTTCTGTGAGATTGTAATTGGTGCTTCTAGTTTTAAGAATTATAAGTTAGGCCCTTGATAAAAAGTTAAACTGATGATTTTTTTTTCTTTTCGGGAATCTCTTAAATTATAATTTAAAATGTGTTTCTAATTTTGTATATAGTAAGTGAAATTATATATTTTTATTAAAATTTAAAAATAAAATTGTTATGAAAAAAAACAACAAAAAAAGGACTAAATTAGAAATAAACATGAAAATATAAACACTTGAACTAAAGGGACTAAGTGATTATTTCTCTAAGAATACAGGGATCAAATGAGGACCAGATCATTAGGGGTTTTAAAATTTAAAGATAGTAGCGACTCCATGGCTGTTAAAAAAAAAACATTTGAAAACTTCTGTAAAAATTTAAAATTAAAAAAGAAAGAAAAAAAGTTAAATTTATCATACCCGTGAACAAGATTTACCAGCCAAACCTATAAATATATCCATGAACTTTATAAAATTTAATAATATATTTTTCTCTAAAATTAATTTTTTTTAACTATATGAGAAAAAAAATAGACAACAAAAAAAGTTAAGTTCGATTAAAATAAAATAAAAATACCCTATCAAACTCATAAACTAAGGCAACCTCGGTTACCCTAGCAAATCATGTTAAACCTATAGAAAGACAAAATAAAAAGAAATAAATTACAAAGCCAAATTCTCAAATATCTCAATATTAAAAAATAAAATTGAAAAAAAATCATAAAAAAATTCAATAAAAAAACAATGGATTTTAATTGTAATTCACAAAGTATATTACTTTATAAAGTTTAATAAAATTGATTTTCTATAAAACTATTTTTTAAACTATATAAAAAAGCAAGTTTAATTAAAAAAAAACACACATCATGTAACATGTAAGTCGAGGTACTTGAGTTACTCTGAAAAAACTCATAAACCACGTTAGCCGCAAAATAAAACAAAATAAATTATGTATCTAAAATCTCAACCACTCTATTATTAAAAAGTAAAATTAAAAATTGAAAAATTAAAAAAAAATCAGAATAAAAATTCAATAGCAAAAAGAAAAAGCAAAACATTGTAATCTAGAAAGCAATGCAATGGGTGTAAATGAATAATGTTTTTTCCTCCTTTAATTTTATTTTTGCCTGAAATCATGTTGGACCGTTGGTTTAGAGGTAGCTAGTGGGTACATTTTCCCATAATTCGAAGGTTTATTTAAGTTTTATATTAATGTCGGAACCGACACTTTGCCAACTTCGAAAATTATGGTCTGGTTGTAGCAGACACACCATGCTTAGAGAACTATGGCAGGTGGGTGAGACGAACATGCCACCAATTCTATTTCTCATTGATCAGGATGTACATGGCGGCATGTTCCTCGCCAATTAAATCTATAGCTAATTCAAGATTATGAAAGGGCATTGCAACTCCTGCAGAGCATGCGTGGATTCTGCATCTATATGATATGAATAAGCTGATGCTTGCAATATCCGTCTTCTGGTATCTGGTAAAATGAGATTTTTTCGTAGCCTAAGGGAATTTTAGAATTACGATGAAAAGGGTGTGTCAGTAGTTCTCTGTAGTTATGTTTTTTACTTAAAAATATGTTAAGATAATAATTTTTTTATTTTTTAAAATTTATTTTTGATATCAGCACATCAAAACAATTCAAGAATGCTAAAAAAATAAACAACAACTAGCAAGTAATTCACATTGAAACAATTATTTTAAAACTAGTAAATAATTTTAAAACACTTCATCGATTGGTCTTAAGGTTTATGACTCTGTGTCAAACTCAGCACTTGGACTTGACAGTCAGTTAAGTTCAAGGTAAAGTGAGTCTGACAAACATGTCAGACTTTTATCAAATCTGAGACACTTGAACTTGACTGTTAACTAAGTCTAATGTAACGACCATCCTCCATTGACATGTTCAGGGGAATGACCAACCTCCATTGGATCTAACCTCGAGGAAGAGCCTCAATAGGCTTAGTTACATTTGACGTCTTAAACTTTAATCACCCTACATCTTTTTAGGTGTATAAAAGTCCTTCAAGAACCTACCATATTCCCATCAAATATTAATATAAATATAAGGAATATTTATCTCTTATTAAATGTTATCAGGGTAATTACACTGCATGATCTCCTTTACATAAAATGACAGGACTCATGTGCTATAAATATACCATGAGATCTTTAGAACAAATGTTCACAATCTTCATTCTTCATTGCATATATATTTTCAGAGCATCTCTCTCTAAAATATTTTTGTATTTTCTCTCTCTAAAAATATACTTATTTAAGCATCAGAGAGTTCACACCTCCATTAAAGAGAACCTTTTGCAAGTATTAGCCACGAACAGTTTTGGCTTACCAAGGATCAAGCATAAACTATTAACTACCTTGGTTAGGGATAATGAAAGAGATTGTTATGACCAATTGATTAACTGATTGTCCAACTCGGAAGCTCTATTCCCAGGCTAGTTGGATTTTTAGATTATTGATTTGTGACTACTACTTGGGAGATGGGCAGTAAATTTAAAAATTTCTTTGTGAGTAACTAATATATATATATATGTGTGTGTGTGTGTACACACCAAATTTAAATGCTCTAATTGATCATGGTTATCTTCTAAATCATTATGCAGGTTCATTTCAATATCGTGCATCTTGATAGCTTTAGAGTCTACCCCTATTACTAGTAGATCTTTTGGTCATGTAAATTAATAATAATAATAATAATAATATTACCTCATGTATATTTTGAAGATTATTTTGTTGTGTACGAATGAACTTAAATAGACTAATTTATTCAACTTGTACTCTGTTGTGTAATTAATTTTTAATTATGCAATTAATATCGTTTGTATAATAATAATACTTAAAGATTGAAGGAAGTATATTAAATCTATAATCTATGATTATGTATGTAATTGTTAAGATAACTATCTTTCTTTATTTTAGTTAACATGATTATTCTTTGAATTGATATGTTAGAGAATGTAAAATATTATGGATTGAAAAATATTCTAGTAAAATAAAAATACTAAATTGTGAAAATGATTTATTAGGAATTGGTGTTGATATTATCGATAACTTGAAATAGATTGAATTAGGGGAAACCTTAACGAAATTTTTGTAAAAACAAAAATAATGAATTCTAAATAAATTGTTAGAAATTTTGGGATGTTACAATTGAAGTGTGGATTTTACAACTAGCGAGTGGGCATGCAAGAATGTTTTGTGGTAATCTCAATATTGCTGGCTGTAAAAAAGAGAGGCTAAATTAACATGCAGTGCCTCTGTTCTATATATGTTCTGGCCATTGATTTTATTCTTATGCTTCTCAAGTTCCACACAAAAACAAAAAGGGAAACTTTAAGAGTTGATTATAGCTACAGAATCAAGAAATTTCTTAAAATTTGAAGAATAATAATTTAAAAAATTACAAAACAGTATATTAATTAAATTTTTTTATCCATTTTCTTATTTTTTTTAATTAGGTTTGATTCATAGGACTCGCATGAATTATATAAAAAATAATTAAAGCAAGCTCTTTTTTTTTTGGCTTGTCTTAGTGACAAGATTAGAGCTAGGATAAGCATGACGGGTGGGAAGCCAGCAAGACTCTGTCAGGTCTTCTCCAAGATAGCTAAATCTATCCACACACAAAAAAAAAAAACGCTACATATTTATAAAAGATTAATAAATTTATCTGAATATTGACCTTAAAATTTAAATATCTAAGGAAACAAACTTCTTTTATTACCCTTAATACTAGAATTAAATGTAACTGATGAGATCACAGGCATGTCTGAACAATATTTTAAATATATAAAAATTAAGTTAAATTATACTTAATTTATTCTGTTTGCAAATTATTAAGCATTTAAATTAAGTTCTAGTAATTAAAATAAAAGGCAAACACTTTGACAATACTCGTGAGCAACGAGAAAGATGAAGACATGCAGTAATACATTGCTAGTTGTACATATATATATATTTAAAGCAAGATCTAACTTGAAGCAAGCTCTTCCTCTTTATGTGTCTCGATGACAAGATCAGACCTAGGATAAGCAAGACAGGTGAGAACCCAACCAGCCTCTATCTGGTCTTCTCCAAGAAAGCTAGCATCAGACTGATCCACAATCCCTTCCACGATCTTCCCAGCACATGAAGAGCAAGCACCAGCCCTGCATGAGTATGGAAGGTCAATACCTTCCTCTTCAGCCTTGTCAAGGATGTAGGTTTCATCAGAGCATTCAATCACCTTTTCACCATCAGGAGTGATGAGCTTCACTGAATATGTTGCCATTGCCTTTACACGTCCTCCTCTATGACCGGCTTTTAAGCCAAAAAGAGACTGCCCCACCTTGGGAAGAGCCGGCCGAGGGCTTGTCACAGCTGGTTTTTGGTGAGTGAAAGAGGCGCTCGCCATGGCAGCTACAGATGTGGAGGCCATTTTTCTTCTGGATTGAAAAGTGTCGGTACGTATAAGCTAAGAGTTTCTCTCTGTGATGAAGTGTGGGAGGATTGTTGAAGTAGTATATAACGTGATGCCGTGGAACCCTATCCGCCACAAATATATGCAAGCTTTTGTGGTTTGCATTATCTTTGTATATATGTTTATTCAAAGACAGATGAACACAGTGCTCGTGGGGACGGTTCGAAACTCGAAGTTTCTAAATAAAGTTTTCTACGATTTATATACAAAGCTAAAAGCCATACTGCAGCAAAGAGAATACCGTACACTCTCTTACAATTGCGGATTGGAGTGCCTTTTTTTGAAAATTTTTATTTTGATCCTCAAACTTTTATTTTGTGTAATTTAACCCTTTGGAGCATAAATTAGCCCCCAAATTGCATATGTTTTTAGGAGGGAGGATTGAATTGAAAGCCGCCCCTTTCATTCTGAAGCAGCATAGGTCACACACGGAAATTTTGCAGATCTCATGAAAGAAAGGTTTGACTGGTGTCATCTCTGAGGACCATGACAGAGAAACTGAAGGAGTGGAATAAACAGGTGTTTGGCAACATTTTCATGCGCAAGAGGCTGATAGAGGAATAGAACCAAATTTTATCCCAAGAGGAAATTTTCTGGTTTCAGAAATCCAGGTGCCAAAGGTTTTCCTTTGGGGATAAAAAATCCTCTTATTTCCACGCGAAGACTGTAATCAGGAGGCAAAGAAACAGAATCAGGACACTGAAAGACGACAATGGTAAGTGGATTTGGGATGAAGATAACCTCAAAGAGTTAGCAGTGGATTTTTATCATAGACTTTTCACTAGGGAGGAAGATTTGGCTCCTAGTTCCCTTTACATGGTGCGTTCTCTAAACTAGAACAGAGGAATATAGACAACATGATGACACCAATTACCGATGAGGAGATTAAGAAAGCCTTATTCGAGATGAAACCTCTTAAAGCTCCAGGGCCTGACGGATATCAACCATTTTTCTATCAGTCGATCAATGGCTTGTTGTGGGACTTGCAGTTTGCAAGTATCTCAGAGATATTACAGAAGGTAAGGAGGATGTTGCAGAAATCAATCAACTTCTTGATCCTGATTCCGTCAAGGTGGACTTGGGGAAAACTTATATGATAGACTAAGATGGGATTTTATTAGAGACACTTTGATGGATGTTGGCCTCCCTACCATGTTTATTGAGCTTATTATGAAATGTATAGAGACTGCATCTCTTCAAATTCTCTGGAATGGTTATCTATCTCAACTGATAGGGAGAACAGTGGATATAAGGTCAGTAAAGTGGGCCATCTGTGTCTCGCCTCTGTTTTGCTGATGACATGCTATTATTTGCGGAAGCTGGTGAAGTTCAACTGGATTGTGTAATGAGTCGCCTGAATATGCTAAGTATTTCTTCCGGCCGGCCAGAAAGTGAGCATAATAACTAAGACAAAGGTTTTTTCCCCTAAAAATGTGGCCTCCAATACAGCGGATTAATAAGCAAACCTATGCTTACATCGTTGAGAACATGCAGCAGAAGCTAGCCGGCTTGAAATCAAGAAATTTATCTCTAGCAGGTAGAATAACTCTTTGCAGGTCAGTCCTAGCAAATTGAGAAAATATCCTTATTGGATTAATTAAGGATATTAAATAGATTGCATGATTTATGTGCCTCCTATTTGACCAAATAAATAATAAATAAAATTCATGAAAAAAATATAAAAATAACCACAGCTTTTTTTACCCTTTTTCTAGCTTTTTTTTCTTTGTAAATAATTAGTTGTTAGAAAATAAACTTATATCAAATCCCTGTCCTCTGGCCCAATCCTAATTCGGTCTAACAGACAGGATGGCCCGATTCTTGGAGCCCTAATTAGCAGGCCCATTATTTAGCTTTCGTGAATATAGCCGTTGCTTAGAAATCTTACCGTTGGAGCATCAAATGTAACCGAGGCGTTTCTCAACAATTTAAATATCAGAAAACTTTCTCCCTCCCTCAAAAATCAAGCGATCTAATCTCTCTTCAAGTCTTCCTCTCTCTCTCTCTCTTCAAGTCTTCCTTCAAGCAATCTATCAGAAAAACTTCCCATTTTGGTTTTCTGATATTTATTTACATCCTCAAATCCTTCTAGTTCATTATTCTGTTTCCTTTCTTGTGTTCTTTGCTTCTGTTAATTAAATTCTCCTGAACTTTATCTCATTTCTGTTCAACAATGGCTCAAATGAAAGATGCCCACATCGTAGAAATCCCAGTAGATGAAGAGCACCAACAGAAACTGATATGTGCCATGAACACAATAAAAGCAATTCAAAACCACCCATTAGCAGAAATTTCTAATAGTCCGGGCCATCTTTTGCTTCTCAAGCTATGGCAAAGAGAAGAGGATCTTTTTGGCCGTAGAATTGCTTTGAAAGAGTCAAGAATGGACTCTATCAAGCGCGAAATCTTTCAACTTTGTTGCTTCTTTTTAGTCTTTCATGGGTTTTTCTTAACTATTTTGTTTACCTCTTCTGTTGATAGTAAAGAGCATTCTTGCAAGAATTGGTGGATACCTTCTCTTGTGTCTGTCTGTACTTCGCTTGTATTTGTGTTCTTGGTTCAGGTCAAGGTTTGCAGGTACTGGAAGGTGTGGAGGCAATTGCAAAGAGAGAAGAATGATAATAGAGCTCTTACTAGGTGTATTCAAGAGTTGAGAATGAAAGGGGCTAGCTTTGATTTGTCAAAAGAGCCACTGAGCGGAAAGAAAATGAAGAGCTCAAGTGTTGAGATCAAATGGAAACCACTTACTTGGTGTTCACAGTATTTGATTACAATTTGTCTTGTTTGTTTCACAGGTTTGGTGTTTCCTGCTTCCAAATTCATGCTTTGCTGATTCTGACCAGGGAAGGTTGCCAGCCTGTGGGTTTCTCCCGAGTTGGTGCCCAGACTGAAGGTAAAAACAGTATCAGATGTTTTGTCAGCATAATTACCCCTAGGATGTTCTTTTTCAAGCTGTTGGGATTTGACCGAATGCTTTGTTCCTGCAGGTTGTGATGATCTTGTTTAATCTACAACTACGTGGAATTTGCTGGCGAGTTCTCTGATTAATAACTCGAAGGTAACAGCGAAATCATGCCAAATAACAATTACAGGAAACTCGGTAATTGAATGTTAGTTCATGTTGCTAAGTATGTCTGTCTGTTGTGTTTTTGCAGGTCTTTTCTGCACCATTCATCCAAGAGTTTGTGGTGCTGGATTTCGGGAGGTTTGATAATGTCATTGCGTCATCGCCGTCTTTGATCTCCTCGAGGGGATGAAGCATTTTTGGTCCGATCATTTGTTAGTTGGAGTTAATTTTACTGACTAAAAAGGAAATCGGTCAGATTCTTCCTGAATTCCAGTGCGGATGCTGAAACCAGAACAATGATGCCTGGTGTACAGTAATAGCAATTCCCTTCTGCAAAATGGTGCAAGTTCAATTTCAATTACCCTAGCAATTCCATCTTGTAGCAGCATCCATTTTCTGCAATGTTAACTTTGAGCAAACAGAAGACATTTTATGGGACATTTGATGAGGCTGTTGGCACCCTGCTTGCGACTGCAAATCCTTGCTTAGCTATAAATGATAAAGTCTTGTACACTTCCAGATTGTTTTTGAATAAGCAGCAACACAGCTTGTGTTGTGCGTGCAGTTCTAGCTGTACAACGTAGAAAAATTCAATTCTTCTCATCAATAAAAGGATATTCATGTTTCTTTTCAGAAATTGGATCTTGCAGCATCCCTCTGACTTGACTTGACTGAGACAATTGCATTTTTTTTTATCAAGGTCACTACAAATCTAACAAGAATACTATCTCAAAGCCCAATTTTCACCACTTGCATAGAAGACATTGGTTGACAGATGCGCTTCAAGATACTTTTAGCACGCTTTGTTTTGGCACGTTGCTATGGGATTCCTCCAGCCACAGGAAATACGGAGAAGGATAAACTGCATAAACCAATTCCATGGAACCATATTCAGTAAAGCCATCTAACCACTCCTGCCATGCTGCTTTGATGCTCACTCGCCTCCTTGACCTTCCTTCCACAATCAAGATGCGCTGACTCTCGATTCCTTCGAGAGTCAATTGATTAAATTTCTCCCATAGCCCAAATTAAGCATTAAAGAGTTCCATGTTTTCAATTCAGAAATTCAAATTTTGCTTCTCTGATTGGCCTGACTTTTCTTACATGCTGTAAGATATTTTTAATCGCGCATACAAATGGAGAGTAACAAAACTTGCCAAAAAGTTCATTTAGAGGCGTAAAGAAAAGCATACTATTGAGATCACTACAGTTGCATGAATCCAAGGTCAACATATCCAAAATTTAACTGGGAATACAGCAATCTTGAAGAATCCCAAAAATGTAGGCAGTATACAACAATGTGCTTCTTCACTAATATAATTCAGGCGCTCTCAAAGCCAAATATTCGAAAAACACCTGCAATGGATGCCATGA
>Ga0307518_10000742_pt1 | contig 24500 bp, 12 predicted proteins | sample 25_EM_MG_FD_203889 | JGI IMG/M metagenome (GOLD analysis project Ga0307518, IMG submission 203889) | Populus trichocarpa ectomycorrhiza microbial communities from riparian zone in the Pacific Northwest, United States - 25_EM | ecosystem: Host-associated > Plants > Roots > Unclassified | place... | reverse complement strand
GCAACAACATTCTCTTTTATGTCAAGGCTTAATTATGGCAGAGTAAGTATTGTTTGTCTGTCTAGAATCTAGTCATCGTAGATTCGTAGTAGTGAGTGAAAAAACAAAAAAGATGATATTTGGACTCCAAAATTAGTTTTCAATAATTTTTTATTTAAAAATACATATAAACACAATGGAGAATGAATAACCATAAATGTGACCTAAAATAACCCAAGAATCAGTGTAAAAACCAAAGCTCAAACTAAACTCCAAAAACTTTCCAAGGTTATGTCTTTTTTAAAAGCAATGCAAAGGCTAAAAAACCACCATAATGAAACATTCCCCCGTAATTAAAAAACTATTTAAAACAATATATTATTTTTATTATTGAAATCTAGTCCAAAAAAAGAGCTTATCTTAACCAAAAAAGAACTCATGATTCTCAAATAAAATAAAATAAAATTCAGGAGTCAAGTCTTGTTTAATCCAAAATTCAAGATAATTTTATATCATTTGGTCATGCGTGAAAACCTGCAACTAGTTTTGATAAGCACGCGCCTTTTGTCATGACAGGCAAATTACTTTAAGGGACAGCAACAAGAGCGATAAAACATAGCATTCACCGGGGATTTTAATTCTTGGTAGAGACCATACAGGGATAAGTAGGGTAATTGGGATCCCTACTGTTATCCGAGGACGTTGTGTCTTCAAGGACGAGTGCCCCTTCATATTTTACTCCAGATTTTGTGAGAGGTTAGAAAAAAACTGAAAAATTAATTAAATTAAAAAAATTAAAAAAAATAACTTAAAAAATCAAATAGTAAAAAAAAAACCAATTAAACTGATTAGAATTTAAAAAATCAACCAGTTTGGTTTTATAAGTCTGAAACCGAAAAAACTGAACCGAGCCGAAATAAAAAAAACACGAGCCAAACAGAAACCAAACCGGGTTGAACCGATTTTTGCTCTAAAATAACTGAATTGGTTGGTTTGAACCGGATTCAGTTTAATTTTGGTTTTTTTTTGAAAAAATCAATTTAATTATTATATATATTTTTTGATAAAAATCGAATTAAATTGAAAATAATCACCTTATATTTTTTTTTTTTGGTATTGGATGGAGACAAGGTGAGCGTTATTTGCACGTCCTCGGTTCTCTAAAAGGCACTTAATACGGATTTGCAGGGCCGACAATGCATTAGATAATCAATAGTGATCAGCGCCTCCATTCCCATTGGGCTGAATTAGTAGGATTGAGTCGGGATCCCTTTCTAGTGGGCTTGAGACATATTTTATATGTCAAAGCCCATGTGGAAGTATATATGTAGACTTGCACCAGACCAGTCCACCGAATCTACCGGGTCGGGTCAAATGAAGGTTACTCCAGTCCTTTCACACTTTATTCCCGATTCGAGAATAGAAAAACAGATAGCCCAGGGGGAGGGGTGAAGCAATTTAGGGTTTTAGTAGCCGAAACCAAAAGAAGAAGCAGAAGCTTCAAAATTTATTCTACTGAAGCCTGCAACTCCAAAACTGAAACTGAAATTGAAAAAATGGAAGGTGGAGACGGAGAAGGAATAGACAGAGTAGTAGATTCGAAAGATTTACAGCAACAAAGCAAAGCACTTGATAAACTCACCGACCGTGTAGAAGATCGCCAACTCGATTCTACTCGTGTTCAAGAAGCTATGGCTTCTATTTCCGCTTCTGCTGAAGCTGATGCTAACGCTATGAGATTGAGGTACCAATCATTTTCAAGATTTTTTTTAAAGATATCTTATTAATTAATGGTATTATTAAAAGACCTTGCTTGTGTGTGGAACATTTATTTTCTTGATTAAGAATAGGGTAATAATCTGAAGCTCGAATTCCACTGCTTGGGGTTTTTGCCTAAATAATTTAGATTTTTTTTTTAAATATTACAATGTTCTGGAATTAGTTAAAAAAATGGATATGTTTTACTAGTAAATGTGGTATGATTTATGAAATTTTGCAGAACAATACAAACGTTTTATTTTAGCTGTGTCGGGTTTCTTAATGATGTTCAGCCTTGGTTTAATTTTACTTTGGTGAATGCGATAAGTCGATGCCTTGTTTTGTTGTTTAAACGAGAGTTTAAACTAAACAAATGGATAGGGGATGGAGAATTCTTAGGTATGACAATCTTTAATACCAGTACTTATCAAAAATTTAGAAGACTTTTTTTTTTTTCCCTCTGAATACCATTAAAAAGGATAGGTGATCTTAACAGAGTGAAACTTCAATGAGTTCATCATGGTTTGATGACTTTGGAGACGATCCTGTTACATATTGGTTTGTGGATTACATTGAACATTTGTTGACGAAAATAAATTTATATATATATGTGTGTGTGTGTGTGTGTGTGTGCATCTTTTTTCTCCATCTGAGCTGGTATTTCAGATCTTGATGTAGAATCACAGAATTCTGTGACTTGATCTGAATTTTAATCATGCACTATTCTGTATGCAAACCAAAAGGCACTGCAGCATGATTTTTTTCATGGAAATTTGTCCCTCATCTTTTGGTATATTTTGATTCTTCTTTGGCTGATACCTGTTGAATGTCTTCCCTTTATCAACTAAACATTACACTTGTGCTGCTTTACAGGGAGAAAGAATTGGCTGCTGTGAAGATCAACGCAGCTGATGTTGACATAATTGCAAATGAATTAGAGGTTACTTTCCTAGTATCTTTCCATTTGCATTAACGAATTTCTATTTGCATCTGCCAGTGGTTTATAGCATTTTACTTTGATGTTGATGCCAGTTGGACAAGAAGGTAGCAGAGAGAACCTTACGCGAGCACAAGGGCGATGCTGTCGCTGCTATCCGCCATCTTCTTCACTAGAAATTCTTTGGGGATGTTGGGGTTCAAAATTTTTCATAGAACGAGCTACATGAAGAATTTCTTTTGGAATTGATGATCTATGTAAACATGCTTGCTATGCTTTTCCAAAAGCTGCATCTAGCATCCCCATTAGCGATGCCCCACTATATTTTATTTCCGTGCCTCCATTTTTTTTTATTTCTCTGTGATCAGTAATCCACCACATATTAATAGGCCAAATCGAAGTTGGCCGCAGAAATCATTTCCCAAAATCCCTTCTGTTCCGAATTTATTGTGTTTCGTGACTTCTTGTCGTGAAATAGTGAACGTGTGGGCCTGGATCTGCTTAGCTCATACAAAGCCTTTATCGTCCTAGTGGATGTTTCTTGAGCTTTATCGGCATATCAAATATTGATCACACCAACGGGGGGAACTTCGATGGAAAACTGTTTCTCATCACATGTGGTAACAGTGCAATGCACTCCCAGACCTGTCGTTTGGCGGTATCAGCTAGCCAACCATCTCAGTATACGGTTTCACCGTTGGAGGCTTGGTAAAGCTGTGTATTTGTGGTCTAGGGACGATTCGGGCAAAGCAAAGCTTTATTTCGGATTTGAATCATAGTTACTTAACCCATTTCGGCTTTGAGGTTAGTCTCCTCAAAGCTTGACCTGAATTAGGTTTTGCTTTGAATTGTTTTGAATATTAACCTGATTAAACTTGTGACTTGATAGAGTGACTTAGTAGATTGATCCGTGAGGAGGTTGACTTACAAATTCAAGTAAGACTTGGATAGGTTAATTCTAAGAATTTTTTTTTTAAATGACATCATTCTGGACAATGATTTATAGTTTGATTTTGCGATTTATAGGTTGCTTCGTGACTTGGTGACTCGGGCTCTATGATTTATGGTAATTTAGTCAGAAGGTTGTTTGGGGGGTGGGGGTTAAAAATTACTCAATTTTAATCTTTGGGAGAGAGGTAAAAAAATTTTAAGGGAAAAGGGAGGTGTATTTTCCGTCTTAAACTTAACCTACCCTCCCTTTTTTACCTGCATCTTATTATGAAAACCTCTAATATGCAAGGTTCGATATTTGATTTAAAATCATGTCTAGTTGGTTCTCTTGCACATTTCGGTGTTTAGCCTCCTGACAAACGATTTCTAAAATCAACTTTACACTCTTACACCTTTTTAAATCACTCATATAATATATTATTTTTTTAAAAAAATCACTCAATGTAATAATTATTTCCGTCATAATTCCTCCTGTTTTTATAACATTTCTACTAAATGCAAGGTACAGTTAGAACTTAGAACCAGAAAATGGTACTTTCTTTTTTTCTTAAACTTAATTTCTGGGATCATCTACTAGATTATGCTCATGCTGCCCCTCGAGGGGGAGAGATAGCTGATCAATCTTCATCTCTCCTCCAAGATAAGTCAAACTACGAGATGCCAAAACCTGCTCTCATCCCATATAATTGAACCTCTACCAGAAGAGTATCAAAGGGTATACATTATAAGCCAACTTAGATTATTACATCATAGAAGAGATATAGAGAAACATTAGATTAATTCATGCGAGCTGAGTGCTTCATTCTGACTTTTAAAATTGCCCCAAGTGGGTGATATGGAAGCGCAACAATTAGGGCAACGCATCCGTTTCTTTTAAACAAACAATAAAAAATAACAGACTAAAGACATTTATCTATCTGATTCTCCTATTTGATCAATTGAAAACTGTGTTCTGTACAACTTTTCTAAGTGGTCCTAAACATCTCTCAACATAGAAATCACTAATGGGTTTACATGAATCCAACCAACATAATTCCAATCACACAGCACCACTGTCGGATGTCAAAAGATTTTAATAATGTTAGTAAATAAACAAACGTCCACAACCAACCAACCCCAACAAACACCATTAAAGATCAGGCAGCTCACATGGATGCCAACGACTTTCATTTTCTTTTCCTTCTCTTTGTCTATCTGGTGCGAGCTTTTCCATGCCAATGCCAAAAGCCTTTGGTGGCAACCCGAGGGCTATCCTAGCACTTGGGTAGACGAGCCTTTTGAAAAGTAAGGTCATTGCTCTTGGGCCATGCTAATGAGACAACAAACACATGAATCTGGTCTAGGACTAAGGTTCCTTCTGTGTGTTGTCTCCAGTTGCAGAACGGGCTGCCTGGACTTGAATGGCACATTGTCTTTGAAGATCTCTAAGCTTTTCCAGCAATTCCTGGAACGTTGGACGGCACCTTGGATCACTGGTTTTGACAAAGTTACGAATTCAGCCACTAGGAAGTTCTAAAAAGTGGGAATGTAAATAATTGAGAACTGCAAAAAGGTGTGGCAAGAAAAACAAATGATTTCACTTTCCAGTACGTCTTAATCAATACCTAAGACCAAACCTATTTATTCTTTAATATATTTACCACCAAAATGAAATCCACAAGATCAACATCAGATATCTACCAACAATAATTGAAATATCTCCACAGCCTGCCAGAGTCAAACAAAGCCAACGATCTGAATCTCTTTTTAACGAACATTTCATACCCAACATTTAGTAACATGAATCCTATTTCGCTCTACCCAGGACAATAGTTCAAATTTTATGAGTGTCTACATTTATGATTATGTGTTGTCTAGAAAAATAAAAAATATATTTATAATGATATAGGAAAAACATAACATAACATTGTCGGCCAAAATATGGAAGCAGAAATTTAAAAGGATTAAGGCTCATCAATTAGCATCAAAACATGGAACCCTCAATATTTTATAACCAGAAAGTCTTGAGAATTTGCATGTCGAATACTTTAAAGCAGTGGAAGTCTAATAAGCACCCTAACCAACCATAGAAGCACTTTCAACAAGGGTAAATTGCTTAACACTTGAAGCACATCTTTTGGAATCAAGTAGAAGAAAATAAGCACCTGTGCCAGCAACTCTCAATTATAGAAGCCCACTGTGGATCCACATCTTTTGGGATCTCTAGCCGTTGGTTCATAAACCCTACAGCTCCAATCACCTGCAAGTATACTAAACAGACTATTGTTCATATGTGCATTGCCATTTTAGCATTATTTATTATTTGCAGAATTGCAAAATTGAAAAAGTTCTGAATTATACATTCAGTACAGGTGCTGCCAGCAATGTTTTCTGTTGTTTAAGCAATCAAAGACTGTATACTATTTGCATATGCAACAGTTTGGTATTTGCTTTCCTAAGAATAATACCCTCACAAATTTTCAAGTGAAAACTATACCTGCATTGAGTTGAGATTATCCCAAGGGATCTTTTCAGTGGAAAGCTCCCAAAGTATTACTCCATAGCTGTAAATATCAGACCTAGATGAACCGAAATAGGGGGGGGAAAAGAAAAGAAAAGAAAGAAATTATTTCCAAGCTTAGGGCAGAAGACACTTCAATCAGAAGTTGAAAAGTTTAATGTTTTCCCAGCCCAAAGGGTAGAACATACTTCTCATCAGAGGGTTCATTACGGAGAACTTCGGGTGCCATCCATTGAGGCTACAACAGCAAAATATGGGAAGTAGAGTGAGAATTTGACCCTAATTTTTTTTTGCAACCTAATGAAAAAACAATTACAGAATGACTAGTTTGATGGGATGAAATAACAAAAGTTGCAGTACCGTTCCCTTCCCGGTCTTTGTTGTCAAATAAGTTTCATGCTTTAGACGTGATAGACCAAAATCTCCAACCTGGTTACATATAATCTGGTTACTTTTTCACCTTAATGGGGAAAAACAAAGATGCAAGATATCTCAAATTGAAGAAGTCAAATAGACGAACAAACAATCAAATAAAAGAAAATACTCATAATTAATGACAGACCTTTACAGTCCAATTCTTGTCAACTAAGAGATTTGAAGACTTCAGATCACGATGAATGATAGGCGGGTTGCAATGATGAAGATAGTTCATACCTCGAGCCTGTAGAAGATTCAAACAATAAAATAAAGGATGAGTAAGTCTTCATTACTAAATATCAATCAGAACACCTCATAAACCCCAACAAATGCAAAAACCATAGAGATTCTCAACAAGAAAACAACAAAATCATCACAATCAAAATGGGTTTCTAGAAAGGAAAAATTCAGAGACATCATTACTCTTCAGAATTTTTTACGTAAAGTAGATGTTCTCGTAACCCCTGTGGTTACAAGCCTAAGGGTTTTACCACTTTACCAAACAGTAATTTTCCTACCAGGGAAATAGAGCATATTTCTGTAAATAAATTCGATACTCACTATATCCAATGCCATGTGAACACGCCGTCTCCAATCTAGTTTGGTTGTGTTCCTCTGCAGTAAGCGAAACAAACTTCCACTGCATTAACGGAAAAATAGAACAGTTACTGACAAGTACATGTAATCTTTTCAAGTTTTTACAGGTTAATTTCAGTCATATGATACCCTACAAAAAATAAATGTCATTTCTTAGTAAGCAATAGTAAAATTAATAAAACTGACAGCTCATCATTCATAGTTGTTGAAAAGGACTTCAGAATTACCGTGGGAGGAACTCTGTAACAATGCAGAGACGCTGAGGTGAAGTCACAGCACCCATGAAGAGCAAAACATTTGGATGCCGGAGTCTCTTCATAAGAGATACCTTCATGAATGAAAAGAATAATGCCATTAATGCTATATTATAGCGGGAGAAGGGGGATCCTTCATTATATAACAATGCAAGAAATGATAGATTCCAAATCTGAATCCCAAAAATAACTCAATTCTTCATGCAAGATCCAGCATTGTTACACTATTTTCATTCAAGATTTGACAATACCAGTAATCATAATACCGCTTTAAGCATCAACTTAAGAAAATCTAGTGTTGCACGTCTATCTCCAACTAAGGCCAGTATAGTTCAGTCTACTAGCATTTCAATTCTTACTATCTTAATTTACATGTTTACTGACTTCAAAGCCTTCAACTAAATGGTATTACTTGTCTACACCAACATAAGCATCGATATTCATTGTAGACAATGTGACATTCTAAAGAAACGACCTTTCATTAAAAAGTTAATATGACACTGATTGCGAGATGATACAAAGCATGTACATATATATGGACCAGTTAGTAGCAGATAAGAAAAAGAATTAGATAAAACAGAGCATGCGTAGCAAGAGACCTGACGATTCTAAAAACATCCCAATTGAAATGCATTTAAATGGCAAGAAACTGTAAATAAGATTCTCTTAAGCTAACAAGAAACTGTAACTAAGATTTTCTTGAGGTAACTGGAAATCCCACCTCTTGTCGAAATGCAAGTATAATATCATCTGAATATTCTTGCTTGGAGAATACCTTGACAGCAACATCCTGAAATAAAATGCATATTACTCAACCAAAGACAAAAAATATCATCATCTCAATTTTTTTTTTGTTATTCTTTACCTCAATTCATTCAATGCAAAAAAGCAATTAAAGCTTCATAAAGATCCTAGCTCACAAGGCAGCATCTTATTTTTGTAAGAATAAGAAAGCAAAGTCACATATGCACTAATTGCACAAAACATCACATTTAAGAGATTTATGTAACACTTATCAATGTCATGCACATACATGCTTACAAAGTTCAGACAGTCACTTTGGATTTCAATTTGCTTCTGTTCAAATTACCCATAATTAACATAAATGAAAGCCTTAGATTTGGACAGAGCAGGGACAGCACTATATCTTGTCTCAAAAATCTGAATTCATATACATTTGTGATTATGCATCATTGAGAATTAAGATGTTTAAAAGGTAAAGAGCAAAGGAACATACTGATCCGTACCACAGGGCATGATATACAGTTCCACAAGAACCTGCAGGAATATAGAGTAAAAAGGGTAAGGTGAAAATGAGAATGAAGCATAGTCAAAAAATAGTCCCAGCTTAAAGATAAAGAAGTATAATGGAAGATCACTGTTTTGTCACTGGATATTCAATGAGGACGCAAAAAATTTCAAGTTCAGGAAAGATCAAATGTAGATTAGAGTCAATGCTCTAGAAGCATGCTTTTGAATTTAAAGACAGTTACCTTGCCCAATTTGCTCTCCAATTGTCAAGTCCTCCCACAATATTTCATAGTCCAAGCAATCAGTGTCCATATCCACCTTATTCACAGTACTGCTGGTACTTCCGCAACTACTAGCACTGCTTGTGCTGTTAACATTAATTGAAGACCAAGACCCAGAGGCCTCGTTAGTGGCAGGCCGAATACTTTCACTGACCTGGCTTTCAGATTTTGCACCAGAAGAGGGACTTGTCTGATGATACGTTTCACTCTCTTGATCATTTTGCAACCATGGCCACCCAAAACGGGTTGTCCTTGCTTCTGAACCTTCCTTTTCATTCCCTTTCCAGGGCCATGACAACCCTTTCTTACCAATCCATGCTTCTGCCTTTGAGGTAATGATCTTGTGAATTGCAGGCTTTCCTTCACTCTCATCACCAGAGTCTCTGGATGGTTTTACTGGGGACTTGTCATCAAGATTAGAAAATACACCGAAAGGAGATGGATGCAAATCTCCTCTTGGTGTGCTAGCTCCACTAGAATTTGCATCCTCCCGATGGTCAGATAGAGCTGCATCTGAGTACCCATGGTCAGAATAGTGACTATCCCCACTCCCTACTTCACGATCCGTGTTGCTCTCTCCCATGTGAATTTTGGACTTGACTTTGTTACTCACCTTGGATGCCTGTTTTGGTGATTCTAACTATCAAGATACACCACGGTGAATATTTAAATACACAAGAACAGATAAAAACTAATGAACTGACCAAATTCGATATTTTTGACGCAACCGCTGCTTGCAAGGGCTGTTGAGAATCAAGACCAAGTTTGGTCATGACAGTATTCTTGGGCCTTCTATGGCTCGACTCTGTTTCCAAGTTCCTTGAATCCGACAATGCAACTTCCATTTCTTGAAAAGGCCGTGAATCACTCGATACACAAATAATCCCAACCAAAGCGCCATCATCATCGTATAGTGGAGTATTAGTAGCAACAGCTGTAAACCTTTCAGCCATTTTGTTCTTAACTGGAAACTTCCCTGTCCATTTCTCCCCCATACTAACCCGTTGAATAATACCATTCGCCAGCGCATAATCCCGAGGATCAATTAGCAGCCCAATAGCATCCTGACCAAGAGCTTCAGCAGCTGAATAACCATAAAGGTTCTCCGCTGTTCTGTTCCTGCACAATCATAAGATACACCTAAACCCCATAAATCAATGTCCTCCAAACAAATTCTCACATAAAAAAAGAAGAAAGAAACCACGCAAAACTTGTTCAAAGGCACAAATTTACAATACAACTCCAAATTAAAAGGGATTATCATACAGTACGGACCAAATTCAGAAATCAGAATCACAATTTCCATAGTCAAACATCAAAATATATACAGTTCCAACAGCATTGATTATAAATCAACTGCCCATTCAAAGTTCAAACCAAAAGAAATACCCCATACACGCAAATAACAGCCCCGAATGACAAATGATGTGAAATAAAAATACAAGACATAAACACACAAACTTACCAGTAAATAATACGACCCGAAACATCAAAAATATGAACAGACTGTCCCATAGACTGCAATATATTCAAATACTGTTTATCAGTAAACTTCACAGCAGAAGGTCCACTATTGCCATCTCCTCCTTCTCTACCACCATTACTGTTGCCATCTCTAACATTATCACTATTCAAACTTCTACTTTCTTTCTGTAGAGGCGATGAATGTCTAGATGAAGCAGAACCCTTCTTCCAAGCAGCCTCAAAACTTGACCCGGTTGGCCCACCAGAAACCCGTCTCCTGGGACCGGACCTTTGAGGAGATATTGAATGGGACCGTTGTTGGGTTGATTTTGGGTCGGTAGTAGTAGAGGAGAGCTTGAGCTTTGACACTTCTTGTTGAAGATGATGGTGTCCTGCTTCAAGTTCTTCGATCTTTTTTAGTAGCTCTTCTGCTGGTGCTGTGCTTTCCATTCCTTTGCTTCTTGATAAATCAGTTCATTGAAATCTTTCTTTCTTTCTTTCTTTTTCTAACTTGCTTGTTCTAGATTTCTTGATGAATAGGGTTTGAGGGGTCAAGAATTTGTTTCTTGAGTTATTATTTTTTTCTTCTCTTCTTTTACCCTCCCTCCCTCCCTCTAATCACTTTCAGCTCACAAGACTTCCCTCTTTCTCTTTTGTTTTTTGATGCTTGCTATTATTATTATTCCTCTCCTCCTTTTACTTTCTCCCTCTAATATTTTATTTCACTTACTTCCTCTCTCTAACAAACTTAAACATCACGGAAATATTTATTTTGCTTGCAAGTGAGTTTTCAAGTTATTTTTTTAATTAAAAAATATTTTTTTCACCATTACAATGAAATCATTAAAATCCAATTAGAAGAAATTTTACTTTATAAAATTTTGTAAATTGAGATTTGAACTATGATAATTAAAGAAAATAATCATGAGAATTAAAATTACATCACAATACTTATTTAATTTGATCATGAGAGGTTACACATCTCAAATTATAGTAAATATTTGTTTATTTAATAACTTGATCAAACTCCCTCGTTTGGTATAAATACAATTGCAAAATCTTACGGATTTTAATTTTAATTTTAATTTAAATAAGCTGATTTTAATTTAACAGCCTAAAAAAAAAAGAAAATCGCAAAAGAAATACAGCTACAATTATATGAAATATTCTAATAAGAATTTTCAAGTGATATGTACAAGGGGTAATTTTTTTTTTTTTTTTTTGTATACAGATAAAGTAGAAACACCCAAACACTCAAATATTTTTTGAAGTAATTGGTCCAATATTTAGTGGATTAAGAGATTTTCATAATATAATGATCCAGACAAAATCCAATTATAAAATGATTTAATACACTATATGTAAAAAAAAAAATTAACATGATAATAAAAATATATCTCCAATGGAAAAATAAATCATTTATTTATCCGGATGATTGATCCATGTGCATTAAAACCTCCCCAGCAAGGAACCCTTCCTCTCCCAGAAGGCTTGCGCTTGATTGTCGTTGGTTCGGTTATGGTCATCTCATGTTGTCCTTTTCTGGGTCTCTGGCTCTGTGCTCCTTTTTCATCGTCTGAATCAAACAATCCGGACCAGACGTTCCTGTTACAGTAAAATGCCAAGACACTTTTGTCCCTTACACTCGCTGCTCAATTGCGTGTATATTTATAGCCTATGGTACCGGTAGATTTTTGCCTATTTGTCCGCTGTAATAGCGCGTCGATTATACGCGATACAGCGTGTCAGGTTAGTGTTTCCTGCCTCCAATTGAATTACAGTTTAATTTCACTCCACCTTCTCTTAAATTACCTTTTTGTCAATGGTGCCACTTGGCTTTAATTATGGAAAACGTGGGAGCTTAACAGCTTCAACGTTTTGAATTACTTACTTTGCAAAGGCAAGCCTCTGTTGAATTGACTTGTTGAAGATGACTATTATATTCTCTCGGTTCTCTGTCTTTACTGTCTAATAAATGTGATGATGGGCTGTTGGATTGCTCGCCATGGCACCTCCTCCAAGTACTATTGAACTTAGGGGTTTTTGTGTCTTTTACATTTTATTGCAAAGTAAAATTTGAACCTGTAGATTGAGGTTCTTTGGTTTTTCCGTATTTTATACACAGTGAAATGACATATCTAACTAAAATCTAAGACTGGTTTAGAAGAATATTTTTGTCTTTGCAAAATATTTTTTTACATATTCAATTTTTTAAAGGGATGTTTTGTAATTTAAAATATTAATAAATTAATAAAAAAAATACTCACGCGTGCGCGTCAACATGTGATTGTGCCTTGATCTATTTTAGAGGCACTTAAAAGGTCTTCTGATAGACAAAAACGGTTGAACATAATTATTGGAGTGTCGTGTTTTGTTGTTAGGCGGCGATGGATCCCCTCTTCTTTTGCCTCTCTTCAGTCTTGGGATTAGCATTTAAAATTCAATTGTATAATCTAGTTTGTATTTATTTTAAATTTAGTTTTTATTTTTTTATTTTTTTATTTTTATTTTAATGTTTTTTGAAAAAAAATTCGACATTTTATTTCATTTAATTTTTATATCTAATTTGATCATTGTTCTTTTGATTGCTATTTTTTTATTATTTGTATTTTTTTTCAATTTTATCCTTTACAATTTTATCCCAACTTGACTTGGGTTATTACTTTTGATGTATTTTTTTTAAAAGTTAATTTTTATTTACTTACATCTGTTGACATTTAGTTATTGGACTTTGAGCTTTGTAATTTTTTTAGTTTTTATTTTTACAGGGTTATCTTAATTTTATATCTTAGATCATGTGTTGGTCAAGTTAACTTAAATCTACTTTATCAAACCCAAATTAATTTTAATATTTTTTTAAGGTGGTTTTTAAATTAAGAATTATTTTATAACACTATATGTAGCTTCCCAAAAATAACATTTTCAATTAAATATGTTTTTACTCTAGCTCATTTTCAACTTTACTGTGATGCCTCACACAAGATTAAGGTCGGTTTACGAGTTAATGAAAGGCGTGATCAATAAAGAAGATAGGTAAGTGATTCATGCAGGTCAGCCTTGAAAAGGTAAGACGCAATCAAATTGACGTCCAAGCTGAACCTGTCTTAACCATCTAAAATTTAGATGCTTGTTCTGTGTGTCTATATATCTAGAAGAATTTGCCATGAAGGGAGAAAAAAATGTTTGGTGTCTTTATCTTCTATAAACAGGATCCATGACTTATTTTTCTTGAATGGGGAGCATGGGCATGGTTCTGTTTTAAGTTTTGACCATGTTTCCCCTCTTTTAAATACATGCCCGTGAGCTATTTTTATGCCTAATCTCTCCCCAAAATGTGTGTGTCGTTCTTCATAAATCTTTTTTTATGGTTAGCTCCGATTTTGGAAGCAAGAGGCAAGTAGCCCTATTTCTTTCGCTCCTTCGTTTCTTTAGAACTTTTGCCCTCTCTACAGCTTTCGTTTTGCGTGCACAACATGATTAAGGGCGTGCATGGACGTAGTAGTTTTTTAGTGTGATAGTGACTGGAGGCAGATTCAGGTAAACTCACATCTTATACTAAATTACTAATAACTAACAAGGGATAGTTGATAAACCCTTGGGCATTACAGTGGTCAAATTCGCTTCCCGGTCGGGTCTAATATGGTCAAGGGTTCAAACTATCATGTCATCGAGTCAATTTGTAAGTTTAGAATTCGATCCACAAAGCATTTTTTCCCCTTCTTGCGTCATTAATTTATTTCAATGTTTAACTTGATTAGGTTTTGATTGCAATCAAGTATCGGACTAGGCTAAATAGCCTGGACGATCTACTGAGAAACTTGTCCTGACCAAGTCCGGGGTCACTAGATTTGCAATGAAATAGGAATTCCACTAGCTTTGAGATGTCTCTACAAGTCACACCCTTGTCTCCGCTCATGTGACTGGAGCTAGTATAAAACAGACATATTCAAGCTGACTTGCAGGTTGATCGGGAAATCTCATCAAGCAAACTTTTCCATCAAGTATGAGCTGGTATTATCTGTACCACTTGCATGCATAGAGACAAAAACTAATCTCTAATGATATGCTATTTTACTTTTCTATATCTTGGTCTTCGAGCTAAATCCTCCAACAAGGTGGAGTTTTCTTCTTCTTTTGGATGAATTAAGGATTCTATTCATCAGGAATGCAACACAAAGCAGGAGAGAGTTACCCTGCTGCTATAAAAGCCAGGAAAAACACAAAATCATAAAAAGGTGGAGAGTCTACCCACTTGCCGTTTAAGTCAAATCATGTTATCAAAACCAGCCACTGGGACTAAAAAGAATTGCGTAAGTTCATCAAGCACATACATCTTAAATAGTAGACGTCTTGTATCTTTGAGTAATTCAATGTACCCATGACCCTGTAGGCAGAGGGGACAAGAATTTGAGTTCGTCTTTGGGGTCACTGGGTGATTAATTCAAGAAAAAGTAAGTTATTAAATGTACCCACATTCATGCATATGGTTTCACTAATAAAATAATGAAGTGTCTAAACTTAGGCTAGTTGTACACGAAGAAATTTATGCACAAACCCACCTGCAAAGCATGCGAGCAGCACGCATCCGAGCACACTCTTGGGCATACATGTGACCGTTCCGTACAATGAAAGACCAACCAAGCTATAAAACAAGTGGTCCAAACTTACGCAGTCCAAAATCCTCAATCAAGGGGTAACAGGAAAGACAAAATACAAATCCTGAAACTACATGCTAGAGCAGGACATTTGACTTATTAAACTTGAGAAAATGATAAATTATTTGACTGGCTCTCGCTGGAGTAACCTCGTAAAGACAAACATGTTACAGTTATCTAGGGATTTCGGAAGCTACGTTACATACAGATATATACTTGCAGCAGTCGAATGTATCCATACTTGGAGGGCCTTTATTGTGGAAGCCTCTGCTAAAATCTAATGGCATCCTTTTGATGCTTTTTTATTTATAACAACGACAGCAAACCACAGCATTATAACCTGGCTATCTACATTGATGATATCCTCAAATTAAGAGGCTAGAAATCAAGAAGCTACCTCACATGTGTAGGTTGTTGATTTGGACTCGTGTTGATAAAGAAGCATATACCATATTCTCAATGGATAGAGCAAAACAGTTCTGTTTGCAGGATAAATTTGCCAAATTAGGTGGCCCGCACTGGCACATGCACCTTGTACCTGGATTTTGGAACCACCCCCTCGGCCGCAGCAGAACAAGTATCAGTTTGCAATTGAGAAAGCTCTTTAATAGACGTTACAGACCAAGCATCCTAGTCTGCAGCACTTTTTACAGTTATACCTCTCACACTATTAGGCATGGGTACTTCGAGGATAACTAAGAAATAGCATCTTTCTGACTCTCTAATATATTGGACCTCACCATTCATTAGCTTTAAAATCTTCCTGCACATGCTGAGCCCTAGGCCCTCTTGAGTAACCCATCTACTACTATGGAACATGTCTTGAACTAATTCAGGAGGAAGACCTTCACCAGGGCAAACAATCCTTCAAGAAAAATGATAATAAATAATATTAGTTAATTTAGTACCAAAGTGCATTGAAGAGGGGGAGGAGCAAATTGCAATGTGATTAACAACTATCATCTATATTTCCTTGGTCTATATGATACGATGAACAGAAGAAGCATAAAATGAAGAAGCATGAATTGGACTTCATATAAACCACATTATCATTTAAACAACAAACAGTTAGCACAGATAACTCTCTATTACAGCATCATCAACCATCCTTGTTCATACAACCAATATTCTACAAATTCGAGGAAGCAACCAGTTTAGATGTCAAAATTCTACAACTATAGCTCTGTGCATGGTGAGAAGCATGGTTATGGCAGATCAAATCTAAAAATTGAATTCTATACAACTTGGAGACCAGATTATTAGGATGTGCAACCAATCATGAGGAGTGGGGAAGAACAAACAAGATACAAAAAGACTGAGCTAAAGAAAAAATTGTAGAAACCATCACAGTTTCACAGAAGAAAATAATAGAATAAGGAGATGGCATTTATAATGAAACTCCAGGATAACATTACTGCAGCTATTAGAATACCACAAAAAAGGGGTTTAAAAGAAAATAGAGAAGGAAAAAGGAACACAGGTAACTATCATCATCAATTTTTTGGATTTTCCTTTTATCAATATAGATAATGTTATCAACAACATGCAAAAGAGTTGAGGAGAGCATACTTGAACTCCATATGCACGAGAGTGTGTCCATCAGAGATTTGCTTCAGTGTTGGACAAACATGAATCTCTACCCAACCTGCTGAAGATGGAGCATAACGCACCATATTCAACAAGAAATCAGCCAGTACTTGTTGAATTCTTGCCTGATCACCATAAACCACCAGCGTTTTTATTTCTTCTGGAATATCACGAAGCAATTGCAGATTTCTTTCCCTCAGCAATAGCATTGCTTGGCTAACAACAGCATTTATGACACTCCCGAATAAGAATTCAGCCTTCTCAAGCTCCAGTAAACTTATTCAAAAGCAAATGGAGACACCCTCTCGTTAGGATATGTCTGCTAGAGGTTGAGATGAGAAATAAAATAAAATGCACTTGAATGCACAATAATTAATTTAAAAGAAAATCATATGTACGACCATGATACCATGTCACACGTGTATAACACACTTTTACAATAAATTGAATTGCAACCATTAGATTGTTATTTTTGTCTTCTTCTAGTAATTTCATTTGTCCTTGGATTTGATGCTAGAATCCATATTGATCCTTAAATTTTCTCAATTTATCAATATAAGCAAAAATAACCAATTTTTTAACTAATAATCAAACTCACATGATATGATTAATTATCATAGATTGAAATTGTTTCTCAAGTCTATTACATTTTTCAATGTTGTCAAAGATAATATCTTTTGTTTCTAATTGAATTTCATGAATTTTACATGATAGTGTTATTTATCCTAGTAATAATTCTTTATCGCTTTAGTTTCATCCAGTTTTTCTATCATTTGATAAAATTCTTGGCTTCTTTATATTGATAATCTTTCTAACATTTGCACTCTTCTTTCACAGTAACAACAATACCTAAACAGTGTTCTTTAAAATATCGAGTCAACTTATATACTTGAAATAATATCAGCGCACCTTACCTTGTCTGCTATGCTTTTTTCCAATTTATCAATGAGTAACATGACCGATTTCATCTTACTTGAGAAATTCAATTTCAAATATGAAATTATAATCACATGAATCCATCCAAATTATTTAATTAAAAATATGAGTTTTCCTTGTAATTTTGTTGGTAACTTAATCTTTTCATATACATTCAACTATCAATAGCAAGAGGATCCAATTTTTTGACATCTCCTCTCTAATGAAACCATTAAAAGATTTTTTAGTTTCTCTAATTGTAGATCTTGAGTTTTCTCCGCCTTTTACTTTCTAATTCGTGATATTTGGATTGGATGATCTAATTCTTATAGTTTTATTGATTGGTTGTATCTATTTTCTTTACAGATTAATTAATTTTTTTTCTAAGGTCTATCAAAAAGTGAACTGCAGTATTATGCATTGCTTATCTATGTTGTAAAATTAAGTTGATGCATCAAGACTTCAGGGGCAAAAGGGTTATAAAAGGAGAGTTTTATTTTTTAGTTGTTTTTGGACCTAATCACACAGTCATAAAAAGTTATGGATCAAAATGTAATTCAGCATTTGTGAGCAATGGATTTACGAAATGATTTGTGTCCCTACATCTTGTTCCTTATAGATGTTGTCAAAAGCAAAGCTATCACCTGGGATTACTAAAAAGACTTAAAATGGAATTACAGAAAAGAAACTCATATTGTTTACCGCCTTGGCATCCACAGGTGGTCAAGTCAATAGTGTCGATTACTAAAAGCAGATCAGTATAGTAACATCCGAGTCAAGAATTTAAAGTCTTAGTTGGTTCATAATCAGGAAATGTGTAGAAGAGACATAAAAAATCTCCAAATGAACTCAAGGGAATGAAACTGCATGAGAAAGACATTCACCTAGTGCCAAAATGATTATGTCCATACCTTTAAAGTAGTATTTCTCAACTAACAGACATTTCTCAAAAAATAGTACCAAAGCATAAATAATCACCTGACCATCAATATTAAGTTTTGATAATTTGTTAGAGGAAAACTAACCCATTTTCGATGCTCTCAAGATCAACATCTCGAGTGATCTTCAATATCTGCTTTTCACAAGCAGCACTAGTCTCAAGAAACTGCTTTTGATCTTCAGTCAAGTCCGTGTTCTCCAAAAGCGAGTTGGTAAAGCGTAGACCGCTTAAAGGATTCCTTATTTCCTGGCAGATGTAAGCCAACTCTTTCATCCTTGCAGAGCACTTCTTTTCCTGCTGTCTCTGGACTTTCAAAGCTTGCTGCAACTCATTACTTGCAATCTGCAAGAAGCAGAAGGCTCCAACAATCTCTCCCTCCATATTTACCCTCTTGTTCGCTGTCAAGAGAGCTTGCACATACTTTCCATTCCGGTCAAAAAATGAAAATGGTAGCTTGTCTGTATCTTGCCCTCCAATTGCATTGTGCAGAGCAATCATGAATTTTGTCAGTGCATCTGAACCCTTGAGCTGACAGCAACTGCCAAAAACCTCCCCAACCAACATCTTCCCAATAACTTCCCCCCGGGACCACCCCGTGAATTTTTCCATGGCAGTGTTCCACTCCAAGCAACATGTGTTTTCATCTGAAGCAAATATAGGAGGGATCAAAGGATTGGGGCTGTGTACAATAGCCTTATAATCACCTTGTATATGGACATATTTGTCCATTACCACCTTTTGACCTGTAACATCCTGACCGACAAAGCAGACTCCAACTATATTATTCATGTAATCCTTGCTAGAACAAGCATTTACCACCACAAAAAGGGCCTTTTTTTGGTGTTCAGAGCCAAATGTCCTCAATTTTATCTCCACGTTCTTATCCTCCTCACCTGCATCAGTTAAACATAATTGAAGCAATAGATTATAAAAAATTAATAGAATATCAAACCACAATAAGTGGCCTTGTTTTATGTTGCTGTGTTTCAGTTCCTCAAAACTACATCAAAGCTTGTCTTACTGTTATGTTAAAGTGCTGCTAAGAATGATCACATACACTGTCCATATTAGCACTGTAGGATGAGGCATCTATCAAATTTCTATTTCAAACCATTGCGTGAGCATTATCTTTTCTGTTCTTTTTTTTTGTAATCAAAACTGTGTTATTGTAGCGATATAGCATACAATGTTCTAGGTTATACTCTCTTTGACACCTAAAAAAATGCATAGATAAAGGTAATGTAAGCAATAAGCACATATTATGGAGGCCCATCACATGCTTGAAACATGATTAAAGGAGTCGTTTCGAACATGTTCTGTTTGGATCCACCCAACAGTTACAAAGTACTTGGAAGAGGGAACTGATCTCTTCACTAACTTTTAGAGTTTAAAGCATGTGTGAACAACTATTTTCTTACAAGAGAGGTGTTGAGTGCAAGTTTGTTCCCTGGAAATTATAGTAACTGGATCAGCAGTTTCTTTAGGGCTGTAGAGACTCAGTCCTTGGAGCTACCTCAACATTCAGGGACCTAGAGATTTACTTGAAGGCTGGATCTTATGAACACAGAGCTATATCGTCAGCAGCCTCTCAGTCCTTAAGAGTCTTACAATAACAGGGAAGCTAGGGCTTTGCTTCTAAGCTGCTAGTTATAAAATGGACTCATCTCAATGGTCAAGTCATACACAAGACTGCAGTAATCCACTTTCAAAGAAAGTTCGATGAGAAATGCTTCAGCCTCTAGGCTCTTCTTAATGGCGAATGTCTACTGGATTTTGCCCAAGATGAGGCACCCAAGATCCTAGTGAATGATGTCTGTAGAATATATTCTTCTCCATTGCAGTATTCAAATTCCTGACTAGCTGATTCCTCTTAAAAGCCCAAAACCCTTAATTTCCTTTTTATTTATTGCTAATTTTGAATAAATTGTGCATTGCCACAGCCTTTGATGCATCAGCACTTCATTTTGTCTTTGTCAACAGAGAGCATTCAAGAGAAGCAATTATACACGTTACTTCATTCAAGTCATTTGATCAGAAGACTAGTCAGGTATCCCATGCAGATGAAACTATTACAATGTACTTCATGTAAAACTTATGAGTGAGCCAATTGTATTCTTAGTTTGATGAAAGTTTCTATTAGAATTATTTCCAGGATTTGAGTTTGACCTTCTTTTACATTTCCATTTATCAACTTTTTTAATTCCAGTTTTTTGCAAAACCCATATACGTTTTCCAAGATTTATTTCTATTAAAGGGGACTGCATGCTCAGATGCAACTTTAGAAAAAAAGTTCATTGCCATGAGATGACAATCTTACTTGATAAACAACTTAAATATGTGAGATATAAAGCAGGTACCTCTTAAAGCACGATGAAGGAGTTTGTCAACTGTTTCTTCATATTCCTTATAAACAAGATCGTGAACCAAAGACTTCCCCATGGCCTTGTCAACTGAGAGCCCAGTCAACTCAGCGACCTTTGCATTCCACCCATTTATGCAGCCATCAACATCTACAGCAAATATCGGAGCAGTTGCAGTCTCTATTAGTCTCACCATTTCTCTTGCGACCGAACTGAGCTCATCCATCCCTTGCAATTCTGTATCCTCGAGCTGGGCATGTACAACTGCCTTAGAATTGGTTGCTTCAACGTCCCTAAATGAGTCTCGCAAAATAAGCTGCAAAGAATGAATGGCATCCATTTCTGCATTCTCCCACAGTAAACTCCGGCTCTTCACCACCTCCAAAAATGCCTTGAATGAAGAACGTGGATGCATCCTCTGCCCATCATCCTTGTCCTCTGGGTGATGCTTCGCACCACCCCATTTGATCTCCTTTGCAGTGTGAGACCGAAACCAGAAAAGAAAATCTCTCTTAGTAATATAAGCAACAGCCATTCCACAAACTGCATTGCCAAGTGAGGCTGCCCCAGGATACCCAGCATCAGCTAAACTGTCTGTGCTTAAACCAGTTGAGTCTCCGTGAAGGGCCAACAACCACTCCACAATATCTTTTATTTGGGCTTCGGTTGGGGTCACGCCCAATGGATAATACTGTCCTTGGTAATAAAGAGCTGCCCCGTCACACTTCACAAGATCCATGATACTTGGACTTTGAGTGACAATGCCAGTAGGAGAGTCACGGAGAAGCATATCACACAAGAGAGTCTGAGTCCTCAAGACATGTTTCTCTGACAACTGTGACGCTAACTGCAATTCCATGTTCAATTGAAGTCCAAAAGCCTGCATTAAAAACTCACATGCATAACGAAGCGGAAATGGAATACACCTAGCAGAAGTGTGATGGCAAACAACCAAACCCCAAAGCCTCGTTGAATTCCTCCCACCAATAGCTTCTTCCTCATTTCCATTAATAATAACAGCCATGGCCAATGAAGCAATTGACCCCATATTCGCCATATACTGAGCATGACAACCATGAGGAGCTCGAAGAGTTGAACCAACCAAGCATAAAGGCTGCATAAGCGCCTCATCCTGGATAACACGGACAGGTGTAGCATGGCAATCCACAATCATCCTAACCCTATTCTGCTTGAACAAAAACCTTGAAGCTTGTGGTATATCCGTAGAAGGATAATGCAAACCAATATAAGGTTCCAAATCAGCCCTTTTATTCTCAGCCACAACCTCACCATGCTCATCTTCATGAAACTTATAAACCATAACTCTATCATACCCGGTAAGCTCTCTGACACTCTCCACTACAGTATCACACAATAACTTAATATCCCCACCAGGAAGTGATTGTAATTGTGAAATCGAACGAACTGCTAATTTCTGAGACTGTACAGCCCCTGCTATGGATAAAGCAGGGTCTTCAGTCCTAGCAGGCTCTAAATCAATAACAATACCAACATCAATCCTATGCAAAATTGCGTAAAAAGGCTTCCCGGAATTCTTGGAATGGATCCAAATTGGATTCAACAAAGTTATTTCCCTTGCACCAAATGCTTTTTCAAGCATAGCGGAGCTCGAAGGCCTAAAAAGAGTCCTTACATCAGTCCCATCAGAGAGAATTTCCTGTTTATCTAGAGAAGGGACTGACTGTGGAGTTAAACCAAGCATTTCTTTGGCATTTTCGCTATATGCAATGACCCTAAACGACCCTTCATCTACAGCAATCATGCACCCAAATGGCTGGATATGACCACCCCTTTGGATTTTTGATAAATAAGCAGTGATTTGTTCCTCGGGTACTGACTGACTAGTAGTTCTAACTGACTGTGAATAATCAAACGACTTACCAGACCCGCCAGATTGTTCAAAAACTGCATGGAGTTGTGCATCGACAGTGTATTGTGCAATTGCTTTGCTTACTGATTCTGTGGCGTGATGATGTTGCCTCATGTTACTGGTACCAGAAGACTGCGCCGCTTGATTCTGGTGCTGCCGCTGGTTGCTTTGTCTTTGTGATTGTGATGCCATTCCTTTTTTTTTTCAATTATTTTCCTTGCTTTTGGTTTAACCTAGTATATTTAGCGGTGGACAGGAGAGTGACAAGGAAAACAAAAAACAACAACAAAACAGAGACAAGGGGGAAGGAAAACCTCACATGGGTTACTAAGATCTTGTGTTGGGTTACAGAGAAATGGGAAGGAGATCAAAACAAAGAATGCCTGGTCTGGTCTTTTTGATCTTGTGTGTGTGGATTGGCAGGAGAAGAGAGTTTGGATTTGAGGGAAAGAAAATGTTTGAATAGAAAATTAAGTAGGAGCACTGCACACACCCTTGTTTAAGGCCATACAATAGCAGGAATTTAGTCCCGACGTCCGGTCTCGAGATACGGAGACCATTAAATCCCGAAAAGAAAATTGACGAAAAAGTTTCATTGTCCTTTGCCTTTTATATATTGTAATGTATTTTGTATTATTGCGCGTGTGCGCGTGATGAAATTGTTTTAATTGCGGGCATTAAGAGTTGAGGGTCTGTTTAAGATTGTATTATTAGTTGTAGTTTAAAGTGTTTTTTTTTTTATAAATGTATTAAAATAATTATTTTTATTTTTTTAAATTATTTTTGAAATTAACAAATTAAAATGATTTAAAAAAATTAAAAAAATTATATTTTTTTAAAAAATAAAATTTAAAAGAGAGCTTCATTAAAGGGAAGAGGAGAGGGATGCCAATAGAGGACCACTTGATTGGTGGACAATAGAAGAGTGGGTTTTGGGAAGTTGCCACACCAAGATATTTTGTGTGTATTTGGCTTAGAGATGTGGTGTTTTTTTTTTTTAATGATATACCCTTTTAAAACATAAACCACGCCTCACAGAAGCAAAAAATATATATTTTTCATATGGGTTCCATAAAAAAAAGTCAACCACGCCTCCAAACCAAACTCCCCCAAATGTTTTTGTTGCAGGCTTGTACTGTCTTTTTCTTGCTTCTTTAGCCTGTGCTAACAAATTTAGATTTTGTTGTTTTTTAAAAAATATTTTTATTATTTTAGATTAATTTTTTTATAATTTTAGATGGTTTTGATATGTTATTTTCATAAAAAAAATTTAAAAATAAAAAATATTATTATTTTAATATATTTTTAAATTAAAAGTCCTTTGAAAAATAATTATCACTACAATTCCAAACAGCATGAGTCAACAACATTAAAAATTAAATACAAATACATGTATTTAATAAGATAAATTAAAAAGTGTACATATCTTTTTTAAAATAATTTCTTCCAATGAATATTGTTTTTTTAATATAAAAACTTAGTATGTTATATAAAGTAAGTTTTAATTAGGAAAACATGTTAAACATCATGTCTCGTTATTCTGCATGCAATCTGAAAAAAAAAATGTATAATATAATATTCATGATCTCAAACTTAAAATATCATGCATAATAAATTTATATATAATGATCAATTAAATAATTACTAGTACTTTTGTATAAGATGATAAAAAGTCAGGTTCTGATTTAATTAACTTAAAAATCTAATTTTCAACTAGTTTTATTTAAAAAGGATTAAAAAACACAATAAAAAACTCTATAGAC
>Ga0307518_10000741_pt1 | contig 24504 bp, 9 predicted proteins | sample 25_EM_MG_FD_203889 | JGI IMG/M metagenome (GOLD analysis project Ga0307518, IMG submission 203889) | Populus trichocarpa ectomycorrhiza microbial communities from riparian zone in the Pacific Northwest, United States - 25_EM | ecosystem: Host-associated > Plants > Roots > Unclassified | place... | reverse complement strand
AATGTTGAAATACAAACCCCCATTCACGAGGAAGTTGAGAAAATGAAAAACCTTCTGCGTAGTCCAGCCGTATTCTGGAACTCTCAATTGTATCCTTATCAATTGAATCTACAACACGATCAAACAAGTTCAAATTACCCACCTCTCCATTCATCAATTTGAAACCCTAGAAATTCCTAAGACTCATCATTCGCATGCATAAATTGACAAAAGATAGATAATATAGGGCTAACTTAGCAGACATAAGAAAAGGTAAGGGAGGTGTGGCGGACGTACAAGAGCAACGGCGGCAACGAGACCGTAGAGGGCGGCGAGAACGTGAAAGATGCGATCTTGCCAGACCGGTGATTCGTTAATATCTTGCCACCAACTCGACGCCTCTTTCAATTCGAAAGCGATCACCGCCCCGGCCATTTCTACGCCGCTGCTTCCTTCCTCCATTACTCGCCGGAGATATTGATTTCCGCCGATTGCTTTTTTTAATCAATTTGAAATAGAGAAGGAAGAAAACAGCTCGATTTTTGTGTTTTTTTAAAAAAAAAATAATTGTGAGGAGAGGAAAATGGAATCTGGTCGCGTTTTGTTTTCTTAAGAATTTTTTTGTTTTTATTGGAAATGGTTATTTGCCCATTTTTATCTTGTTTTTTTTATTATTTCAAATTAATTATTTTTTAATTATTTTCGGATTATTTTAATGTATTCATCATAAAAATAAATAAAAAAATATTATTTTAATATATTTTAAAATAAAATTTAATTTAAACAGTAAACAATAATACAGTAACAAACAGTATCTATACAGAAGGGGTGAAAAAAAAAGTGAAAAATGCCGGCAAAAAAAGAAAGGAGAAAATAGTGAAGTTATCGATTTTAGAAGGTTTTTCATAGGAGATACGCTTATGTACCGGCTGTAGCCGGTGGTATTTGGATGATTTTCCGCGTTTAAGAGAGACGTTGAAGGTGTTTGATATTATAATATTGGTGTTTTTTTAAAAGTATTTTTATTTAAAAATATATTATAATATTTTTTGTTTTTTTATTTTAAATATTAAACCATAAAAAATACTAAAAAAATTTATATTTAATTTTTCAAAAATAACACAATTTTAAAACGCATTAAAAAACATAAAATACTTCCTCCCATGCGCTCACTTGACATTTCAATCCCTTTTAAGTTTTTACCATGTTAAAGACCGTTTTGAAACAGGAAGTGTTTAGCCCAAAAGTGTGTTTGGTTTGGAGTCGTGCAGAAATTGGTATTAAAGGATGGTTGTGATTCAGGTGGGGTTAAATTTTTGCCTTCCCACTTCTTAGTTCCGGCCATGCTTTTGGACCGGATTCGGGTAGTTCTGTCTAATTCAGTTTGAGTTCCGTTGACACCTTTTCCCCCCCCTCCGTGAGGCTTTAACGAGAACGTTAATATATAAAAAAATCATCTATTAAAACATCACGAAATGTTCTGTGTATAAAAATATTATCTGTGATGAAGTATCGATGCATATGTGAAAGTTCTAAACAAATCTTTCATTTTCTTTCTACCGGAAAATAGCTATCAATTGAAAGATATTTTTTTACGTACTGAATAGATGTCAACAGCATCGACGTCAAAGATGTTTTGTTTTGTTTTAATCTGTTGAAAACATTTCGTACAGCATAAAGTTTCTTTGAAAATGAAATAATGGTTATTTTTTAAAGTTTTTTTATTTAAATAAATTAAAATAATATTTTTTATTTTTAAAAATTATTTTTAATTTCAGTACATCAAAATGATTTAAAAACATTAAAAATATATTAATTTAAAATAAAAAATAAAAAAAAAATTTAATTTTTTTAAAAAACACTTTTAAAATATAAAAAGAAACAGGTCTTATCAATTCAGTGCTTTCATTTTAATGGCTGATGGGAGTACATTAGAAATTTTAAAGTGTCTTTTCATTTGTAGATATATTAAAATATTTTTTATAACCATACATCAAAATATTCAAAAACTTAAAAAAATAAAATTAAAATTAAAACATGGTTTAACGCATAATTCAATTAAATAAACAATTCACATGATCAATTCCACTTAGGGGAATTAATTCGTCTTGTTACCAGCACCAAGTGAGTGGCATCGGACCATTTTCATTTTTCTTGGTTGTAAACTAAAGGGGTTGTTTAGTAAAAAAAAAAACTTACATGCCTTTTTAAAATATTATTGTTACAGATATAATATCTGTATTTGGTTGGAAATATTTTTTTAATGATATATCCGGTTGATTCATTTTTTTTATTATTATTGATGTAGGTGTTTGGGTCAATTTATGTGTACCTTAACTAATCTCACGGGTTTTGAAATTAATGATCATGTAAGTCTCCAGTGACTTTAAAATTTATGGGACTCGAACTAGTAATATTTAGAGAGCAAATTTAGAATTTAATCAATTAAGCTACACCTCTCAGAATTGATGTATTCATCATTTAAAATTCATGAAGAATACAAAGAAATTTACTCTTATTTTAACCATTATAGTCTCTAGATAGTGATGAGATATTTATCTTCTTAACATAAATAAATATCTCATATATCTTTTAAAACTAATATATCAAAACAGGTCCAGGAACAAATATAATTTTTTTAAACGTAACCATCAAATAAAATAATATATTTATTATCTTTTAAAATTATTTTGATGTGTTGATATCAAAAATAATTTTTTTAAAATAAAAATAATTATTTATATACATTTTAAAAAATACTTTTAAAAAAATTATTATTATAACATCAAATAAGCTCGCAATCTCAAAAAAAGCAAAGTTTTTGTTTTGTAACATTTCAATAGCTTATTTATTTATTTAATTTTTTACATTTTAAAATAAATTTCTCTTTGAATAAAAATATCATAATAATATTTAGAAAATCATTTGATTATATCGTATTTTTCCAGTAAAATTACAGTTTTCCTGGTAATATTAGCAGTTACTTAATAAACTATCATGTATGGATTAAAAAAATGGCTCATAATAATTTAATGAATTAAAATATTTATTTATTTTTATTTTTATTAAACTAATTATTATTTTATTTCCTTCGTGTGGTTGGGTGAAAATTATCAAGGTATAATTTTTAATTTTATTATTGAAATTTGCTTTCTAGGCTATGATAAGTTTTTTATTTTTTAATAAAAAAACATGTTTTTAATCAAAACAAAAAAGAAGTGCGTAAATAAAGAAGGAGCATTGTTTTTTTTAATTTAAATCACTGAAATTCTTACAAATATTTATTTTAATTATCTTAAGTTCTTATTTAAAAAAATGCACACTAACCAATAAAAAAGATGTCTTTTTCAAAACAAAAATGAAATACATAAATAAGAAAAGAGAATTTTAATTAAAAAACACTTTTTTTTCTTGAGTTTTAAATTATCAAGACATGCACAAATATTTATTTTAATTATTATATAGTTAGATAAATGCAAATTTTAAAATAACCATGCAGAATTGCACGAATAATATTGTTAGTTAAAAACGAGGGATGCAATGATGGTTTTCATTCCAGGTGCATGCACAGCAGAGAATACACAGAAATGCCTGTCGTCTTTGATAATGGAAGCAGTGGCCCCGTGGGAAACTTAGGTGTTTTCATGAAAAATTAAAAATTAAATTATATATTTTTTTATATTTTAATAATATCAAAAATAATTTTTTTAAAAATAAAAATATCACAATCACTTCCATGATAGTTAATTTGCAACAGTCGAAACCGTGTTCTATCAAATTTTAAATTTTATTTATTTAAAATAATTTATTTTAATATTTTCAGATTACTTTAATATTAAAAATAATTTTTTTTAAAATACATTTCAAATTTTTTTTTTTAATGTATTTTTAAATAAAATACATTTTAAATCAACTTCACTATTATAATACCAAACACACCATCACAACCCCAAATAAACCGGTACAATACAGGATAATTAAAAGTTTGGTCCTGAGTTAATTAAAGTGAGGGAAGGAAAGTTTGTCCTTCACAGAGACGACAAGTTCCTGTGAACAAGCAGCAGCTTCAGCTGATTAGAACTGATCAAACCCTCAATCAATCACGGGGTGTTATCTTGTTTTCGCCTTTTGTTGTTTCTATCCTCTAACCAATGGCATGGCATGTTTTGTAGACCATATGGTTTTTTTTTTCCTAACAACTATAGGTGTCGGAATGAATTTATATATATCTCGATTAATTTCTCAAAGCTTTAAAATTAATCATCATATAAATCTCCAGTAACTTCAGGGTTTGTTATACTCGAACTACTGACCTCTGGGGAGCAAACCAGAGGCTTGACTAGATGAACTACACCCCTCATAGTTAACTATAATGTTTTTTTTTGTTAATTTTGAGTGTCCGGACCAGTTTACGCGTACCTCGACTAATCATCCGAGGCTCTAAAGTTAACAATCATAGAAGTCTCCAGTGATCATAAGGTTTGTGGCACTCGAACTGGTGACATTTGGGAAACAAACTCAAGACTTGACTAGATAAGCTATGCCTCTTAAGGTTAACTATAATGTTTTTTTGGTTAACTATAAGTATTCAGACCAGTTTACATATATCTGAATTATTTTTTTTGAGATCTTAAAATTAACAATGATATAAATTTTTAGTACTTCCAAAGTTTATAACATTTAAATTAATAATATTAAAAGAGCTAAACATCTAATCCATTAAACTAAACCCTGACTATTGTTATATCTATCTATAGTGTTTTACTATCACCAGTGATGTTTCAGTCAATCTGCAACAGGAGGTGTTGCTTTAGCTACGCATTTAGCGGGTTGTAGACTATAAATATCCAGTTATGTTTATCTTTTAAATTTTTTCCATGAAGTTTTTATTTTTGTGCATGAATTTATTTCCAGCAATTAATAAATAGATAAAATATAAGAAATACTTTTAAATTTTAAAATAAATAAATAAGTATTTACAAAAAAATCATTTTTTAATCACTTCATAAAAAAATCAATAAAAATGTATTCCTATCTTTCTAAAATCACAAGACTAAATTACCTAAATCAAAATCACAAGACTGTCTATATAAAAATAATACCACAAGGATGAACAAGTTTTTTCCTTCATCTGAACTTTATAAATAGTAAAAAATCAATAATTATCTCAATTAGGACATTAAGAAAAAACATGCAAGCAATTTATCCGAGAACCCCTCCTCCCTTATCTAATCTTGTTTTTTAAAATATTTTTTAAAATATATTAAAATAATATATTATTTAATACTAAAATATCAAAATATATAATTTTTTTTAAATTTAATTTTTATAAAATGAGCAGCGTTACTAATCGAGGCCTTATTATTGTTGGTACAGAACCGCTCCGCCACCAAATCACTCCGATAGTGGCTAGAGAACGAAAAGCTCAATTTCTTAGCAAAACGTTCATTACAGTCCCTATATTTCTGAAAAATGTAATTCGATCTCTTTCTAATAGCCTAAAATAAATGATAACGTTTATTGATTGAGGTCAATTTATGAACATTTTGTCAATTTTAATATAAATTGACAACACAAAATGTAAAACAAAATGGAAGATACTTATATTCTCTCGCCCTATAAAACTTGTAAAAAACCTAGAATGGTTTAATATTGGCACTGTTTTACACCCCCAGGAACTACAACGCAGGGTTTTTGGAACTTAGAGACTAAAGTCTAACATCATCAACACGTCAGGGATGGGAAAATAACTTACAAATGGATTCATTACTGTTTCCAGTTACCGAATATGTCGTGGATTCATTACTGTTTCCAGTTACCAGATATGTCGTCAGTGTATTTTGACCAGAGTCCAAGAGAAATCCCATGAAAAACAGACACTTGTAGAGTATAGAGGGATACTCTCCTTGTCAGGATTGATTGTCTGTCCAGACCAGAGTAGAGGCCCAAACTCCAACATTTGTCAGCTGAAATGACTCCTCAGTCTCCAGTCCGAGAAGCACAAGATAAGCCGAAGCAAGCAAGAAAAGGAAGGCGAGCAGCACACGCAATGTACAAACACAGCAGCAACAGCATGAATTTTGCTTGAAATAGCTTAGCGTTAAGGAAGAATGGATTACGAAAGGATCGAAAAGCCTCAGGTACTTACTGATTCATCATGATTTTCTTTCTTTTCTTTATCACTTTCTCTTCATCCAATGTGCTTTATTAATTGCTCACCATTTCCTTTTATAAGAAATAATGATCTCTCTTTTTTCTCACCGTTTGGTCTGTCACACACATTCACGCCAAAACCCTACCATAGTTTCTTTTTAATTTTCGTGAGAAAAAAAGATGGACCCTGTACTAATTTAGTTGTATGTATATCGGGGGTGGAAAACAGGGAGGAGGGGGAGGATTGTCACCGGGGAAACTGAGAAGCATGATTCTAGGAGTGGAAAAGAAGAGAAATCAACAAGAACAAGAGGAAGAGCTTGAATCCTCTAACGCGTTCAGATCTCAACTTAATCACCTCGATGAAACTGGTAGGGAAGATGCCTGTTTTCTAATTCTTGTTATGTCTGCATGACTGCATCTGTGATTTGTTTTCCTTTTCTTTTTATTTTTTGGGCTGGGGAGATAGGGGTTAGATTTGATCACACGTTCACTAAAACAAGAAATAAAAGAAATGTGATGTTCAATCAAACAAGGCCTTAAAATGTGAATAAAGGGATCCAGTTGGATTATGTTTCTGCATTTGATATCCGATTCTATATCTCGTAACGTGCGTAGGTGGCGGCAGTTCTGATAATTGCAAAGATGTAGATGTTGTCAACGTGCTTCCCGAATTCCCTGCTTCAACAACAGCTGATCCCAGGGCTGCATCACAGATGGTCAGTGATGGTAGTAGATTGAAGGATCAATCTTTTGTCAATTCAAGAATCAGGAGCCAGGAAGTCCCATCTTTTGATTATGATAAAAGTAATGAAACTGCAATTGTGCTCTCCTCGATTTCTGATTTTCAAAAGGCTGAGCGGGCCCCACAAAGAGTACCCCTTGCTCCGTTCTCAAAACCAGCACCATCCAAATGGGATGATGCCCAGAAGTGGATAGCAAGCCCCACTTGGAACCGGCCTAAAACAGGGCATGCTCAGGTGCAAGGTGGACAAGGACCGCGGAAGACGGGTAATGCTCTGAGTCGGCAATCTTCTACAAAGGTTGTTGTAGAAGTTCCAGAACAAAAGGTGGTTACATTTGAAGAACCAGATACAAAACGGGTTGATACTAGTCAAGCTAAGAAGGAAACTTGTCTGCAGAAACTTCAAAGTTGGGAGGCTGATTCATACCCAATAGTTGATTCCTATGGCAAGCCTGTGCTTATGAATGAGAATTCTGTTGGGCAATCAGCAAGTAAGAAATAACTGTTAACGAGTTTGGTTCATGAGCTTAAACATCTTCTGCAGTTGGTATAGTACTCGTGCTTTACTTTTTGTTCAAATCGCCCACACTTTCGATGCCGCAAAGATTTACTACATTGGGTGTTAAACATAGTTGGATAAATGGATCAGGTGGAACTGGTTACAATCTCATGGTATATTAATTTGATGATTTGATGGCATACGTGCAAACATGAATCAATATCCATGTGCATTGATTCTCAACTTTCTTCCAAACTTCAGCCATTTCAGGAAAAACTTTTTATCATTCAAATTGCTCGTGATTAAAGGAGCTGTTTGGGTAGCTGAAAAGTTTGCCTAATGCAAACACTGTCTCTCTCACGTTCTAGCTGAAAAGGTTGCCTAATGCAAACACTGTCTCTCTCACGTTCTATGTGGGTCCTTTTCAGATCCTAGGTCTTCCATTAACCTTCACCATATTGTAGCTAGTAGCATCTCTGCATAGCAGAGCCTTAGGAATCTCTTTCACTGCAAATCTTCTTCTCGCTCACTGCTGATGTTTAAACAGCATTGATGACATTTTGGTGTTTAGCTAGTAGGGTTTTTATTATTTCCTTTGCACACCTAGAAAATTAAAATATGTGGATGAGAGCATGAAGGTGGTATTTCTGCACTTTGTTAATCCATTTTTTTGGGAGCATGTGTCTGATTTCTATATCTTTCCCTAAATTATTTTCCAGGTTCCGTAACAGATTCTCCTAAATTCAAATGGTCTTTGGCTGTACAATATGTCTTTGCTGCTAGAGATGACGAGTCTAGCCTTTTTCCCTCTTAAGTTTTCGGTAGAAACTGATAGATTCAATATTCTTCTATAGTAAATTGATATTATTTTTGGATTTCAATACAAGCATGAAAATATGGAACAAAACAAAACTGGTATTACCTGCAGCTGTAAAATGTCTGAAAGTGTTGGCAACTGCTGTAGAAGCAGGTTCTTACTTCCATTATTATATTAACATCCTTTAGCATAGAAGAAAGTATTGTGACATTATAGATCTAATCCATGCATGCTTTTATGCATAAAGAATGATTAATGTTGTAGAATGTATATCATATTCTTTTTTTTTCCCCTCGCAGTCAGTCTCAGCAGGCATGATTCATCTTTGGCCATACACAGTGCAACTACATTTATCCCGCCTCCTTCAACTGCTAGGTCTGTGTCAATGAGAGATATGGGTACAGAAATGACTCCTATTGCTAGTCAAGAGCCTTCTAGGACAGGAACTCCAGTGAGGGCAACAACACCAATTCGCAGTCCAACTTCTTCCAGGCCTTCAAGTCCTGGCAGAACCGCACCAGCTTCATCTCCAACAAATCCTCCCAATGACCATCTAGATCCAAACAGGGGATTGTCTGAAAAGGAGTTAAAACTGAAAACCAAGAGAGAAATAATGGTTCTAGGGACACAGCTAGGTAAAATGAACATTGCAGCCTGGGCTAGCAAAGAGGGGGAGGACAAGGACGCATCCACTTCACTGAAAATTATAGCAGCTGATCAACAGAGTAAAAATGTGATTGAAACACGTGCAGCAGCATGGGAGGAGGCGGAGAAGGCCAAGTATATGGCCAGGTGTTTTCACTATAAACCATTGATTAAAATTTTCCTTTCCCTTTCTTTTTATCCCCCCTCAAATATTTTTTTATCACTCAGCTTTAACATGACATCTTTAACATATAAACACATTACCTGACTTAATAGGAAGTTAAGTAACATGACTGAACTTCACACCTCTGTCATGGCATAGCTTTGGTTATATGCATATAGAATAGAAATTAGGTGGACGTGTTTCTGTTGGACAACATAGAAATTTGAGGGACATCTTAAACCAGGTATAGGTGAAAGAATAATTTGGTGATGTCCAACATGATATACATTGCCTCATCCAGAATAAGCAACACGGTAGATTTCCTTTTGGGCCTCCAGAAAGTAGTTGCTCTGCATTACTTGTAGAAATCCCCATTGGATAGATGATGTTTTTCAAGCAAGGAAATAGAAGATGTATCTGAAAAGTTTTCTCTGGATTTTCTGGTCATAATGTAAAGGACACGCAACTACTTTTGATTGATTAATATTTGCTTACTATTTTTCAATATGTGGCTTGAAGAGGAAATACTTGCAATTCCTCAGGTTTAAACGTGAAGAGATGAAAATTCATGCATGGGAGAATCATCAAAAAGCAAAAACTGAAGCTGAGATGAGAAAAATTGAGGTATTTAAAACTTTTTTTTCTTCCCTATTGTAGCAATGTTTTTATCTTTTAATTCTCTTTTACCTTTCTTTGAAAAACAAATTGGCCAAAAAATATAAGAAGGGGGAAGATGCACCTGGTGCATAGGAATGCATTGAAGCCCTCCTTCTATACAAAGAATTGTATGTGTATGCTACTGAAATTTGAACATCTTGAAACTCAGCTAAGTGCTAATGCATGTTTGTATCCTATTAAACTAGCCAACTTGCTTCTATGTATGTAAAAGGAGAAAGTTGCTGTGAAACCCCTTGTGGTTTGGACCAGTTTCTGTTGTTACCCTTGGGTAGTGTTGGTCATATAGCCTCCTAGTGGTTTTGACTAGTTGTATTATCAAAATTGTTTTAGGGATAATCACTGGAAAGTCCTTTTGCACGAGTCATTTGATATGTTGGGTCTTAAACCAGAAGCTTAAAGCATGGTTCATGGGTCATCCATATATATTAATCCTCACTTTCTTGACTTTTAACCTGTATAGAATATTGACTCAAATGCAAGACCAAAAAAAATATCAAGTGGTTTGGATGGTTATTTCAAAAGAAATTGAACGATGACAAATTTGGTATTGTGAACTTAAAAGCATTGTTTATATTGAGAATTACAATATAAATGTTTTTTTTTTACTAGAAAAAGGTTACTTTATTAAGTTAAAATCTTTTTTTATGCGAACATTGGGATTAAATGTGAATGTAGATGATATTTAGTGTATCTTAATTTTGTTGCTAATTGTGCATGGTTTGGATACAACGTTATTTGATCCATGCAACTCAGCTATGCACCATGTGATTTGACACCTAAAGCTGAAGTTTAAATTGGTTTGGTATATTCTGGCTGGAGAACAGTTCATCGTGTTTTACTGCCTTCCTGTTATTGAAACTTTGGTGTACGCAAAGATCCAGTTGCAAAGCTGCACAGCTAAAGTGGTTTTCACCAAAGATGTAGCACGTGTTTAGAAAGTAGAGCTTTGACATCGTTTATCATTTGTGTGTGAGTGGGATAAGAGGAAGGGTTTAATACAGGATGAGTTGGAAATAGAGTTTTCTTTGGATGTAGGAAAAGGATCTTCCAGTGCAAGATTGAGAGCTTGACATGCAACCACATAAACTTGGGAAAGAAGATTCTGATGTTGGAAATTAGCAAAGAGCAGGTGGGCTGATTTGACATGGTTAGCAATGGTCAAATTAATTTAGAAGTGCTTTCATGAATTATAGGTCCAGTGCCCCACCAATATATAATGTGGAACTCACTCTGAATACAAATGAAGGGCCGGAGACTGTTTCCACCCCCCCTGTAGTTCTATCTGTTGGCTATAGGAGGTGCTGACCTGGCTCCTTCCTGTTCATAAATCATAAGCATAATAAGTGTGCTGGATAGGTGTTGTGATTCCAAGCATGCCAAGTAGGTGATACGAATGGAGCATGGTACATTGGCTCCTCGGTGATTTTCTTTGTTGTAACTAGTATTGTAAAGCAGTAGATTGCGACAGTAAGCATGTGACAAATAGGTATTGATTTTACACTAGTAATTTCTAGAAATCCTTGTGTCTACTATGTTTGTGCAAGAGTGTGCATATGATTGTAAATTTGTCTGTGCTTGTGAATTTGGTGTCGCGTGGTCTGTCTTCCTGCAAAATTCTACTTGTCTATATCTCTTAAAAAGTTGCAGCGAGATATGCAGGAACCTGTATTGAGCATCCTGGTAACATTAGTGGTGCCTATGCCTTTCTTGTTATTCATTTTTTCAGTTACAAGTCCTTAAAAATCTACTTCCACATTTCAAAATCATTATGTTTAAGATAGTAGGACCCCAGGATGCTTGCACACTGATTTCATGATATTGTGCTCTATGGCCTGTGTACTGTGCTTTTCATGCAGCTGATACTGCAACATACCAGGAGCTAATTTCCTAAAAAAATAAAATGCCCTGTCTTTGCCTTTAGCTGCTATATGTACGAGATTGTGAACTGTGAAACTCATCTCATTGACTATACTCCTTTCAGGTGGAGGTTGAAAGGATAAGGGGGCAGGCCCAAGATAGGCTTATGAACAAACTAGCAGCAGCAAGGCACAAGGCTGAAGAGAAGCGAGCAACAGCAGAAGCCAAGAGTAACAGGCAGGCTGCGAAAACTGACAAACAGGCAGAGTATATTCGTAGAACTGGTCGTGTTCCTTCCTCGTTTACCTTCTGTGGTTGGTGTTGGTGAAACCTGAAACATATTACTCAAATGAACTAGTCTTCCTTCTCGGATTTTTTGGTCCTAACCTACCATTTACTTTACCCTGTACCCTTTGTACACAAAAGCCAGTCCTTGAAAATTAAGATGGTCTTTTACTATGAAGAATTGTAATGAACCAGTGAATCTAAAATGAAGTCTCCTCTGATTGCTCTACTTCCATGCCCTTCTCTCTCTGCATCACGATGATATCCTCAATGGAGGGCAATCGTCATTTAATGAAATCTTCTAAAACTAACTGTAATGGCATAGTATCAAGGGCTTTGGGACTGCCAAAAGTTTTTGAGTCGACCTCCTGATGCATGGTACTGACTGCTAACTAATGGCTTTTATCTCATCCATTTCCTAAACAGAGTTGTGCAAGGAGAACTCTTCTCCTTCAAAAATTTCAATGCCTCCTAAATTTAAGTTGGATTCGTCAGAGAAGTTCATTAGGAATGCTTCTGATCTCTAGCACATCGTGCTTTTCAGATATGTTTTACACCAGCAGCAAGAGTTTCCTACCCTGGCCACAGCTATGCCTGATCCCCAAGTTGCCGTTGAAGAAGGGACGTTCTTCCTCTGGTTATCCAGTTGCTTGGCTTTCAATATCTTTGTTTCTAGCATATATCGGTTCCAGTAATCCAGTTTGTCTGTTATTTACAATTGCTTTGAGATCATCATCATCATCATCTGTTGATTGAATCTATAATATTCTTTTAATTCAGTCACCACGATGATTGTCATTCTCTAAAATTACAAGTTCTTCATTTTAATACTTTTTATAGATTGACACTGGTGATAAAAATGGATGCACTCCCAATTTCTCTCTTCTTTTTTTCCTCCACTTTCCACCCAGTTTGTTGAAAAACAAGCACAAACCAGAGGATCATATCTTTGGGAGATATAAAGTTTGATTCCCAAGGTCAGTGGGCATGCATTTCATCCATCCCCACGAGTAATGAATAAATAAATTTGAACGGGCTTGTTTATAGCACAGTTTGGTGATGAGAACGCATCATTGGCTACCCTGCCTTTTCTTGGATCTTGTTCTTCTGATACTAGTAATCTTGATCCCTCCTGCTCATGTACTGCAATGATGATGGGCGAGTTCTGATGGTTAACTCGATCCACTTGAGAACACTCATCAACAATTTTCTGATTTACACTAATTTCAGAACCCATTCGGCGCTACGACCGCCTCCGCCTCCGCCTCCCTTGCCCTTGTTTTTGGCTGTTCCTCTGTTCCCCTCTAGATTGGACTCACGTGAGTATCAACACCAGTATCAGGGGCACCACCAGTATTCTTGCCGAGGAACGGTTTTTGCTCCCGCTAATCAAGTACTTGTCTGAAAGAAAGAATTCGAGGCTTTTCAAGATTGAGACTCCATTCTTTTTATTACTCCATCATCATTACTTTTTTTTTAATACTAAGAAATATGTTTTTTAAGAAATTAATGCTATTCTAAATGTTAAATTAAATATTTCACTAGCCAAATTAAAAGGAATCATATATGGATGGATTGAGTACAGCTGTGATGAAATTGAAGTTAAAATTTAATAGGTTTGAGGTCGCCATGGCAACATGATTCTATAAGAATAAAGCAGCCAACGAGAGTATAAAATTCCAATTTCAATTTCAGTAGCTTGCACTAACGAAAATAACACAACCATTTTTTTTTTGTTCTATTGCCTATTTAAAAATATAATTGTTGTTGTTTTTAAAATATTTTTGACTTGAAAATGTATCAAAATAATTTTTTTTTATTTTTTAAAAATTATTTTTAAAATCAGCGCATCAAAATGATTTAAAAACACCAAAAAAATATTAATTTGAAACAAAAAAAAATAATTTTTTTTAAATTTTTTTAAAAACACTTTTAAAACACAAAAACAAACAGGATGTGAGTCATTGAATTGCTCTACTAAGTAGCACAATAAAATAATTGATTAATTGTATTGTAGTGGTGTTTAGAAAAGTGGTTAAAACATTGCTGGGTAAAAGTTATTTTTTATATTTTTATATTGTTTTAATATGATAATGTTAAAAATAAAATTTAAAAAACAAAATAAATTATTATTTTAATATATTTTTAAATAAAAAAAACTTTAAAAAACAACACAATTATAATATTAAACACTATCTAAAAGCACAATGCAACCAATAAATTGTTGATGTAACAAAAAAAATAATATATATATATATATATATATATAATATAAGTATAAACCAAAGAAAAACAATAAATGCAATCAACACAAAATTATATGGAATATTTCATTCTAATGTTTACCATGAAGTTGAAAATAAAGAAAAAATCCTAAAAAAAAAAAAATATAATCATTAAATATAATATTTAATTTTCTAAACAAAAAAAAATTAAAAAACATGTTTTTCTTAAAAACCTTATACATTAATTTTTTTTTATTAAATGTGTTAATTTGCAAAATAATTTTGAAAAATGAGCTGTTTTCCAAAAAGATACTGTAGGGGCTTTTTATTTTTGCCGTTGAAATCATATTTTGTAATTTTTTGAATTTGTTTTACTTAAAATTATTATTTTTATATTTATAAATTGTTTTGATGTATTAATATTAAAAATAAATTTTTAAAAATAAAAAATATATTATTTTTATATATTTTTAAATAAAAAAACACTTCAAAACAATACATTCAAACACCACATCCGTCAGGCTCCTTCTCACAGCACCAAAAGAATAATATATATATAAAGGAAAAAATATATAAATATACATACATAGGAGCACTATCACCATACAACACACTCGTTTCGTTCCCTTTCCATTCCCTTTCTCTCACCCTTTTTATCTGTCCTCGTATGTGGCGGCTCTCCTCCTATATATTATTTTCTCTCCTCTTCTTTTATATTTAGTTTTACTTGTAATAATAATAGTAAGTAAATAATAATCTCCGTTGTGTGCAAGGATTCTTGGAGGATCGCTTCTCCTTTTATTTATTATCATTACTACTCGCGCGATCCCACTATCAGTACAGCTGCTGCTGCAAATTGATTTATCGATCTGCATCCAATTCTTTAATTGATAATAATAAAGGAGAAGAACCGCCATGGTTGCAGCCACCCAACCACAGCAGCACCCATCTACAGCTGCTGCTTCGACAACAACCGCAAACGCAACATCCGTTGAAGATGAAGCCCTGAAAAGGAATACTGATTGCGTTTACTTTCTTGCTTCTCCTTTAACCTGCAAAAAGGTTCGCTTTTCTTTCTCTGTCGATTTTTAGGGATCTAACAACTAGGGTTTCGGATTTACAATTTGCTTTGTTTTATATTTTAATTAGGTTTATCTTGGGTCTTGAATTGAATTTGAGTGAAAACCCTAATCAATTTCTCGATATAAAATTTTCGATCTAGATCTTATCGTACGATTTGTCTTTCCAATGTCTTCTTACTGAATCTATGTGGGCAATGTTCAATTGGGCCTGTAAGTATCATTTGCCTTGTGGGTTTTCTTTTCCGATCCTTATCCAGCCGTGTTAGTTAGTTCATATGTTCTATGTTTGCTGGGCTTCCGCAGGAATGCTCATTTTTCTGAAATGTCTAGTGATAGTACTGCTGTTTTCATTAATTGCTTTGTTTTTGAAGTCTTTATAATGCATTCATATTTTTTATTTGCTACATGAATAGTAATGTTTGCTAGGCTTTGCATAAAGTGTCCGAGTTGTACTTTACGTTTCTGTCATCTTTCTATGAAATCAATATCAAGTGTCCCAATTGCTTTCTATGTTTATGATCTTACCGCCATGCTTTTCAGTTTTACGCAGTTTAATTTTTGTTAACTGAAGCCCACTTGTTCTTTGTTTCAATAGGGAAGTGAGTGTGAATATCGCCACAGTGAATATGCCAGGGTTAATCCCAGGGATTGCTATTATTGGTTGAATGGTAATTGCTTGAATCCCAAGTGTGGGTTTCGTCATCCTGTAAGCCCCTTTCCTTGTCTTGTTTTCATGTTACGCTCTTCTTGCTTGGTTTCAGTTTAAGATAGTGGGGGATTTTTAAATTTTGCAAGTTTGTCTTGATTAAATTGTTTTATCCAACTTATTAGTATCTAATACCTGTGCTCTTATTTCAGCCCCTGGATGGCTTGTTTGGAACCCAAGCAATAGCCTCTGCTGGATCTTCCTTGCCACCATCGCATACTGCTGTGGCATCTGCCACACATGCTCCTCACAATCCAGGCAAACAGGCAGTCCCCTGCATTTTCTTCCAGCAGGGAATATGCGTAAAAGGTGACAAATGTGCTTTCTCCCATGGACCAAATCTTGCTGGTAATAAAGTTTCTCAACCAATGGCACCTACCCCGGGGGCTGAGGCCCTTCCTCCAAAAAAGGCTTTTGGTGGCCTTCAAAAGTGTGCTCAAGAACATAAGATTCCACAAACAAAAATCTCAAAGGCTGTTGAAGCACCCTCTGTTGCTAAACCTGTGTCAAAAGCTGAAATTGTTCATGCAAGAAACATTGCCGGTGTTGTAAGGAGTGCAGTGCCACCTACAAGCATGGATGGTGAAATTCCTAGGTATAAAGCAGCAAATCTTCCTCTCATGGTCAATGGAAATTTAAGTCGTTCCAGTCGTTTGCATCAGTTACAGGTAGCAGATGATCATGTTATCCAGAATGGCAAGGATGCTGATGAGTATTTGAGGGAGTCCTCTCCTGGTTTTGATGTTCTTGTGGACAATGAGTTGAGGGATTCAGATTATTACCACGGTGAAGAGCAGCTTGGAAGAACAACAGGAAATGAAGGGAGGAACTTGAACTCTGTTGATGAATATGACACGGGCCATTCTGCTGATTATGGTTTATTACATGATGACCAAGAAATGTATCGTGATCCACGGGGCTATGATTCCTATGAACTCACGCCAGGGCAGCATGCTTGGGAGCAGCACAGGGCTTCATCAGAAAGAATGTTAATGGCACCAGTTCTTCCAGAAAGGCGAGGTTACGCGAAAGCTGATAGCCCTGAGCACACTGAGGAATCAGATTTGCGTTATCGTTTATCGAAACAAAGGAGGGTTAATGGCTTGAGATCAGTTGTTAGTAATGATTTTGTCCCAGAGAACCATGTTGAGGAGCGAGGTTACCGGGGTTCTTCACGAAGAGACTCTCATCAGTTACCTTCACATGAGAGCTCCATTAGCAGTCGTCTTCGTGGTAGAATCAAGCTTCCAGGAAGATCTCCAAACGATGGTGGTGATGTGCGTGCAGAAAGGGAAATTGACAGGGGCAGGAATCGGGGAAGATTGTCACCGGTGAGGTCCCCGGTCACCTCCCAACAAGGGAGGCTACGGGACAGAATGAAAGCTAGGGTGGAAGAGGATTACAATGAGGGGAGAAGTTTCAGAGGTCCTCAAGTGAGAGGAGAATTAATGGATGATGGAAGTACTGATTTTGCTGGTCCTAAAAGTCTTGCAGAGCTGAAAGGTGGGAAAAATGCTGAGGGTAAGTTGCAGCAATCCCTTGGAAAGCGCAAGCACTCGGAAGATAATCCATCATCTGATGCTGTTCTCTCATTTGAAGGGCCAATGCCTCTTAGTGAGATTCTCAAGAGAAAGAGAGAGGGTGGAGCTGCAGCTTCTCGCAGTGGAATATCATCTGTTATTAAGGACAACAACAATCTGAAGGAAAGCAAGCAAAGCCTCATCAGCAATTCCAAAAAGGCAGATGCAGAGATGCAAAGTGGCATTTCCTCTGTATCGAAGGATGATAACAGTAGCCAAATGCTAAAAAATAAAGAAGAATCCAAGGTTGCAACTGATGGTGCCATTGGAACAGAAGAAAATATTGAAATTGCTCACGGTCAGTCTTCTCAACTTCCAAATCCAAGTGAGATTGAGACTGAAGATGGGATGATTGCTGATGATGGAATGGAAGATCATGAGTACGAAGGTGATGATCAGAGGGATGACAATTATGAATATGAGCAGGTTGATGAAGGAGAGTACAATTACGAAGAGGGTGAAAATATAGATGGTGAAGAGGAATATGAAGATGAAGAAGATGGAGAAGACTTTGCCAAGAAAATTGGTGTGGTGATCTCATGAAGGATGATAGATAGTTAAGGAGCACTAATTATGTTTTTTTGACGACCTTGCAAGATCATTTACATCAGTAGTGGATTCTTCATGAGCAAGGGGTAGTTGCTATGGATTTATTTTTCCTTGTAGAAGTAAAAGTAGAGATATCAAGTTCGTTTCTTGTATTAATTGAAAGAAACTCTTTTTATTGTATCTAAAACTGATTGAATGAGAATTTTGCTTGTGCTTCGGGCATTTTACTTAGCTTGCAAAGCCATAACTTTGCACCGGTACTAGTTTCGTACCTTAGTTCCTGACCAATTCTTTATTTTATTTTTCTGGTTGGATCCGGTAGCGCAGCATACTTGCTAGATAATAAGATTATACAGTATTTTTTGTTTTTGTGTTTTAAAAATATGTTTATTATTATTTTTTGTTGTAAATTAATATTTTTACACTTCCAAACACACCCATATTCTGCTATATTTTGTCATGTTTGGATTTTTCATTTTGCTGCATTTAGAGTTTAGAGGTATGATAAAAATATTTAGTTTAAAATTAAAGCTTTTAGTGGTTTTGGATGATATTAATATATTAATATTAAAAAAATAAATATTTTTAATATTTTTTTAAAAAAACTTTTTTAAAGATAATTTTACTCCTACCTTAAACGATGCTGTTTTCTCAGTAGAATCAGTATGGTGCATCTTCTTTATATTGAAGAAGTTAGCCAGTAATGCAACTATTGCAAATAGGGCAATTAAAGTACGATTTAAGAGAAAATGATTCGTTGAATCACTTGTCTTAGTTTCTTTTTTTTGCAATAAAATTGCAATTTGTACTCAACAAGAGTGTTATTAAGCCATAACCGGACATGGTTACTGTCTTTGCTCCTGGAGATGCTATACTTTTGATGGACGTTTCTTTCCTTTTCCTCTGTCTTTTAAATCACGTACCTGTTATTCTCATAAATAAAATTTACGATTATAATTAAAAAAAAAAGTTTGAACCACCAACAAGCTTCTATATCCTTTCTTTTGGATCAATCTCAAATTAAGTTCAAGCTCTAACAACTTCATTAAAAAAAAAAAAAAAACAACCCGAGTTTTTTTAGTCATGTAATTACCTCGGTTTGCATTTGTATGCTTAGAGTCACTTTTTTGTCTACAATATTATTGTTTTTCAAAAATATTTGTTTTTTGATCACCGGAGGCTAAATCCACAATCTGTCTTCTATGTCTTCCTCAATCTGTAAATATAATTTGGTTGTCATTAATTGAGTCAATGATAAGATAAAGCCAATTGAGTCTCAAGTCTTAACCAGATCTTGAAAGAATATTGATGTTAAGGAGTATATTGCTAGTTATTAAAGAAATTTCATACATATATATATGATTAACGAAATTTCATCATTCTATATAAATGTGTGTATATGGATTTATCTTTGAATAAAATAACATTTTACAAAGACAAACGGATAGTGAAACGATTATTTTTATTTTTTTGTAAAAATAGAAAATGATTGAAAAGATAGTTTCACCTATACGCTCTCCTCGACGAAGACCTTCATGATCTAGCTAATTGATCCAGCTGGCCTTATGTGATTGCAATTGAATAATTCAGTTGACTCAATTTAATAATATAGACCCTAAATTAATAGATGGATAATAATAGGTGAAACTATAGATATTAGACTATACAGCACGCTACGTACACTAACAAAAAATTACCTGTTCATAACTTATCGATAATATATTATTCATTTATTCTTGTTAGAATGAAGTTCATATTTGGATCAATCTCAATGAGAGTTTAACAAGTTAGCAAGGTATGGTTGACTAGTCGTCACTCCTCTACATAATGGGTATGCTTATAACGCCTCGCAACGAAGACAAACCCATACATGCGGCTGAACATTATCCACACTACCATAACCCCTAACTAAACACAAGCAAATTTACCATCAAACTTCTCTTGTTGATGTGGATGAAGCGTTGGCTAAACGGATATTATTATTATTATTATTATTTTTTAAATGAAAAGTAATGACTAGGACAATAAAACGCATATGGTGAACCACCATACATGAATAGCGCCTGGAGATGACATTCATGGATAACCGGGAGCCCCAGGACCATGATTTTCTGCTATTCAGGCCCTGGTTAGGAGACTTCAGAAACCCGCGAAGGTTGACATCAAGCTATGGAGGCATACACACACAGACATGCGCACGCGCACATAATTTATATAATTCATATCAGGACTCCTACCAATCAGGATCTGAAATACAGTCCACGAACAATCCTTAATCTTGTGGGGGAAAAAAGCACACGCTTGGTACTGCCAAGGCCCAGGCAGGAAATCCAGTGGGCAAATATTCCATATGCATAAAGTGCTGTCCTATTTGATTCTTGTTCTTGACATTTTCATAGACTGAAAAAAGAAAGAACAGATATCAAGTTACAGTCTACTTCCAGAGCTTCCGCAATGACATGTTCTTCTCTGTCTCCTTCTTCATGACCTTTGCTACTGCCATCTCAAAATCTTCTTGTGTAACATGGACCCTCCTCTCTCTTAGAGCAAACATTCCAGCCTCTGTGCACACCGCCTGCGAAAGCATAACAAGATGCAAGTAACCATCACACAGTCACTATTTAGTCAAAGCCACTTGTGCATCTGTGCAGAGACATTTTTCTGCTTATCATGATACACACAACAAAACAATTCCCCCCCACCATTTTTCACCAAGGACATTCACATTCAAAGAGAAACTACCTGATACAGTAGTCATCGGTAGCAGGGGAAGAAAAAAAAGAAAACTGTATGAATCACAAGATCAAGTTAAACAGCTTTTGATTGATCTACCGTTACCCCCTTTCTTATCTTTGTTTATTTTATTTTATTTCATTTATTGAAATAAAATCAAGCTACCCCCTTTCTTATCTTTGTTAATTTAATTTAATTTAATTTCATTTATTGAAATAAAATCAAGCTTAAATCCACACCATCTCTTTCCAAATATTAATGAATTGCTCTTGGAGATCTATAATTTTCCAATCACTTAAGATCTGTGAACACTAAAAGCAAGAGGTATAAATGATATTGATACAGTGAGAATAATACCTTGAGCTCTGCACCAGAAGCACCATTCATCTTCCCAGCTATCTTCTTCAAATCAATCCCACGCATTAAATTCATCCTTCTTGAATGGATTTTCAAGATATCACAACGTGACTGCATATTCATTACTCAGAACATCACTCTTCACGAAACAGCACAAGGAAACAAAATAGTCAAACAAGTGAAAATGTTACTTACGTCTTCGTTGGGATTTGGAAATTCAATCTTCCTGTCAATTCGTCCTGGCCGAAGGAGAGCTTGATCCAGAATATCAATCCGATTTGTAGCCATCAAAACCTGTTAAAAAGTTGGTCAGGAAAGGTACCGAGTAACATGAATAACTGTGTCAATACAATGCATAGTTTCCCTCTGTTTGTTCTCTAGTCTTCTGAGGTTACTCCAGTACCTTTATCTTGTTTGATGCTTCAAATCCATCCAGCTGATTTAGAAGCTCCAGCATAGTTCGCTGCACCTCACTGTCACCATTGCCGCTCCCAGATTCCATTCGAGCAGATCCGATACTGTCAATTTCATCCATGAAAATGATTGATGGAGCATGCTCTCTGTGGTGAAACCATAAAATCAGAAACCATATCAGATATAGGATGTGAAAGACAAAGCAGAGTATATAAGCAAACATCTGTACAGCAGAACATAAGGCTATAAAAGAAGAGGCAAATGATGATCATTGATGTATATTAGGCTACTACTATGCATTTGAAATGAAAAGATTAGAGCATATGAGATGAACTCTATAAAGAAAAAATATTATATTTTATCTTTCTAATGGATCACAGTTTTCAAACCAGAAAGGTTGCTTTATTTCTCCTAAGCAGCAACTTCCTAGAATGGAGGCTTAAGGTGTGTTGTCTGGCATGACAAAATTGTAGTTTAACAATGGTAGCATTGAAAATAATTAATCTGGCGAAATAGACCCCTTTTTCCTGATTATGGTTTAGTTATTAGAAAAGCAAGCCCTATTGCATACTGCCACAGCAATTGAAAATACAGGGGGCATGAATTTAATCAAGAAAATGACCTTAAAAAACTAAGAATCAACTGAGTGCGAGGCAGTCAAGTAAAAATAAAGACAGACCTTGCCATAACAAAGAGCTCTCTGACCATTCTAGAGCCTTCTCCAATGTATTTCTGAACTAATTCAGAACCAGAAACCCTGATGAAAGTACAGTCAGTGTGGTGAGCCACTGCCCTAGCCAGTAGAGTTTTTCCAGTGCCAGGAGGCCCATAGAGGAGAACACCCTATGAGAGACAGAGAGTTGGTCCAAAATCCAAATGCACCAAAGTGTGATTAACAGATGGAAAAAGCTTGATGTTACAGAATACCTTTGGTTGAGCGATTCCAAGACTCTCAAACAATTCAGGGTGTTTAATTGGAAGTTCAATGACCTACCAAGGAGTCAAGACAAAGTACCAGGAAACAATGAGAAAATCAACAGCCTAACATTACAGTCATATTCATGGATCAAGAGAATCCTCAGGCAGAATAAAAAACAAAAGAATATACAAACCTCCTTTATCTCTTTAATTTGTTGGTCAAGACCACCTATCATGTCATAGGTAGAATCTGGAACTTTTTCAACCTTCATGAGGTTGACCAGAGGATCCACTTTGCTAGGCAAGATCAAGTGAAGAACATAGCTGTCGTTGCGAAGGGCAACCCTTGTTGATGGAGTGATCTTTGTGATATCAATACTTTTATCAATATCAACAACATACTTCCCCTCTGGATGAACCTGGATGAAGGCACTTATTCTTATCAATAACACATCAATATTTCAAGGCCGTTAAACATATTGAGCACATGACACCAAGGAGCCCAATAATAATAAAAAAGTATATTGACTAGCATTGAACCAAGAAAAAGAAAAAACTGTACCTTAACCAACACCTTGTTCTTCCCCATTACTTTGACAACTTCACCAACATATGACCCAGGTTCTTGAAGTAGCTGCAACTCTTCTCTAAGCATCCTCACTGAGCATGCCAAACGGGAAAAAAACGTCATATATATCCCAAGGGCAGGTTTGGTATTAGGCATTCCAAATCAAAAGACCCAAGATTAGGAATTTATAAAAAAGATGATTGTATCCTGTTGGTCTTTTCCTCTCCCCAAAATATTGGTTTTCAATTATGATTATTGAAAAAAAAATAAAAATAATTGAACCCTAGCTAGCTAATAAGATCTGATCTATCTATCTATCTATCTATCTATCTATAAATTGCAAAAATTTACAAACCTATAAATTGCAAAAATTGACAAACCTAAATCGAATTAAACCCACCTCTGGAATTAATGTCATTGCGTTGAGCTTCTAGGCGATTGAGATTGTGGGTTTTTTGACGGACATGTAGCAGAAGCTCATGGATGTGTTGGATGTAATACTGCTTTAATCCCTCTCCTTGCTTCGCCGCCCCCGTTTTCGCCAAGCAGCTCTCCTCCGCCGTCATCGTCATTGTTGATTCTGTTTGCTGCTGCTGTTGCCTCCTCTCCACTCCTACTGCTGCCATCGCGATTGATGGGGTTCGGTTTGGTTTAAAGGTTTGTTTTCACTTTCCTTTTCTGATAAGTCATATTTATAGAAAGTCAGTAGTCCGTCCCAGGCCAGGCAGTCCAATCCCATGGTTTTGTGGGCCGACGTCGGTTAATCCCTTAATCAATCGCTGATCCATCGGGCCCATACTCCATCCCAAGTTTGGTGGTATTGTCGTTCATTCTATTTATTTTTGCCAACCAAATTTCATTTCAATAAAATTCTTCTTCCCCCACCAGGGATTGGATTGCAAAGTTTTATCTTTTTTCCCATAGAGTTTAATTTCATTATGAGATGATGTTATAATCCTTATTTTTCGGTAAAAAAGGAATATTTTATATTAAATTTATATCTAAAAAATCAAGATATCGATAAAATATGAAAATATTATAATAATATTTTGGACAATGATGGACAAAAAGAGTTGAAAAAACATTAAATATATTTTTCTAAACTTAGTATGAAGATACTAGCTTGAAAAACGAGAAAATCAATCCTTTAACTGAAGAAACTTTGCGTTGAAATAATAAATCATAATTTATATTTATTAAAACTCAGTTTGCAATGAACAAACATGGATAAAATGATTTTTAACGAGTGTGTGTGTATATATATATTAAAATATATATATATTTTTTTTTAAATTTAACCCTACATTAAAGGATAAAAGTTTTTATTTATTCTTTTACAATAAAGAAACATCAAGTCTAAAAAAAAAAAAAAATTAGAAGAAAAAATTAAAGTTGCAATTCTAATCCATGACGGATAATGAGAGTAAATCAAATCTCTACCTGTTATAAATATATGTATACATAGAGAGAAAGAAGCACAATTAAGAGTCTAGATTAATTAAGAAGCAGATTGATCGCCATGGGCAATAGCATTAGCCAGATGAGAACATC
>Ga0307518_10000740_pt1 | contig 24534 bp, 14 predicted proteins | sample 25_EM_MG_FD_203889 | JGI IMG/M metagenome (GOLD analysis project Ga0307518, IMG submission 203889) | Populus trichocarpa ectomycorrhiza microbial communities from riparian zone in the Pacific Northwest, United States - 25_EM | ecosystem: Host-associated > Plants > Roots > Unclassified | place... | reverse complement strand
ATGAATGCCTGAACCCAAACCTGATCCAACCGGGTATGTATTTTTAATACTCGATTCTGTCCTGATTAGGTTTTGCATATTCATAACCTAATTCCATGTTCATAACCTAATTCCATGTATTTTTAATACTCGAATCTCTCCTGATTAGGTTTTGCATATTCATAACCTAATTCCAACTCAACTCGAATCTAAAACCGAACCTCAACTTGAATGATATAATTTTATAACTGATTAGCACATAATTAAGCAAATTATTGCTTATGAAATTTATTTAACAGCTAAGTTGGATTTTTATAATAATCTACAATGAACAGATAAAATGTTATAAAAAAACATTTAACAATAAAATGAAAAACTAATGATTTCTCAATTTCACATTAAATTCTTCCAACAAAATATGCCAACAGAATATTTGTACAATTCTGCCAATAGAGTTTTATTAATAGCATTTTTCCGGTTTTCTTGAAATCAACAATGATCCACTAGAACAAAGAGTGTAAGTGGAATCAGAGAATATCACGTTAGTACAGTGAATGATAATCACAAATTATTTTATAACGAAAAAACATAATTGCTCGAAACTAATTGAATTATTGTTACGATGCTGTGGTTAAACAAATAAGTTATTCTAATTTAAATATATAAGATAGTAAAGAGCAAGTAAGAGATTAATCCCACGAGTAAGATTTAATTCAGATTTTTATGCTATATGCAAATGAGAGGAGGGGGGGATTGAGGTTATTTAGGCTATAGCAGAATTAAACAATCAAGCTAAATTAAATAAATCAGAAAACTATTAATAGAACAAACCTTGCTTCCAAGTAGATGTTCACTTACAAAAATTAGAATCGATCATTGAAACAATACATCAATTTATATTCTGAACATTTATCTTTTCTTAATATTGGTTAGTTAATAGATCCGTCGTATAACTAACCCCAACCATCTAACAATTACAGTGTCCGCAATATTAATTTAATTCAATGACAGCCTTATAAACTAGATAAGTTGATTAATCTAGACAACATAACTGTTCGTAGTCCATGTTTGATTTGATTGAATGTTTTCTCTAAGATTAATACCTGGATCCGCCACAACTATTAATCTTAGTTGCTTCACAAGTTTATATACCACAACTCTAGTTCTGATAGCAAACTTAGCAATAAATTGTTTACAATAACAACTCAGAGTCCGCTCTAGCAATTAAAATAAACAATAATAGAACATAAGCATAGGAAAACAAGCATGTTCATCATATAAACTGAAAAGAAAAGGTAAAATAAATCTTACAGTTCTTGAAATCCGAAGGTTTGAAGGATGGAAAATGTATTCGTTGCTTGCTATCAAGTTGACGAAGAGAGAATTCCTACTAAAAAAGTCATGAAGGAAAGCCATGATGATTCTCTAAACTTTCATCATATTGTATGCACAACAAAGATATGCTTTGATGATGAATCAAAACTCTTTAATTGCCCCCCCCTTTTTTAATAAAAGGTTACTTCGTAAAAAAGATGGTGAATTGTATTTTGGTGGATAATGGTTTGGCTATCAATATACAACCTCTTAAAACCATGAAAGAGTTTGGGATTCCTATGAAGAAACTCTTTCAAAGTCATTTGATGATTCAAGGCTTTAATCAAGGAGGACAAAACACTGTGAGAAAGATAAGACCTAAGATACAAATGGAAGATATAGAGTCCAATTCTTTTTCATGTCATAAATGCCAAAACTATTTACAACACGCTACTTGGATGATTATGGATACATAAAAATGGTATCATCTCCTCAACGCTCCACTAATGCTTTAAGTATTGTCAAAATAGATACGTGAGAAAGATAGTGGTGAATACTAACCCGTTTACCATAGCTAAAACCTATAAATGCAAAATTCTATTTTAGGTTAGTTATGATGGAAGAACTATAATCCCTACCTAATCACCAAGGAGAGGGAAGAGTTTACTCTAAGAGCTTAAAATAGCATAAGTCATTTGCAAATAAAAAAATGACTCATCTAATGAGGAACAAAAGAAAAGAAAAGGTAGTATAAAACTTTGTCGATAATAAGGTATCATGTAAAGCTATGGTACTATAATATATCCTAGTGTCAATAAGAAATGAGGGTCAATCTTCTCTTACAAAGGATAGAGAGAAGATCACAAAGGGGCTAAAAAAACTTGACTATGTCAGCTACTAATCTTGCATTGACCAAGGTTTCAAAACCTTTATTGAGAGAGTTTGTCCATCAAACTGAGTCGGTGGTTGTGAATCTCGAAGGACGCTCCAATAAATGAGCAAATAACTTTGATTCCAATACTTATAAACTTTTAATCAGGTCTGGTTATAGTCGTAATATTAATAAATTAGCAAAGAATGATGATATGACTCGAGTCGAAGGTAAACAAGTTCTAACAAAGACTAGAAAGGCTCAAAGAGAGAAAAAAACTTTTAGAAAAACTTCAAGGGTTGGTATTGGATATGAATATTTTACACCACTTTATTTTAAAATTAAAAAAAGGCTTCATGACATATAAGTGTGGAAAAAGTGAATGACAAATAGCAAAGTCAGCCTACACCTTTTAGAGCTTTAATTTAGGATTGTCTTGGTATGACTATGACTTGTGCTTCATTCTTGAAACAATTGGGACCCAAAAGAGGGAAAGCACTCTAAAACAAACATCAATATTCACAAGACTTGGATCATCCAAGTTAAAAGATGATAAACACGTACTCGATTATTAACCAACTTTGTTTAAGGATTCAAAGGATCTTCGTAGAAAAGTATCTTCACGTGTGAAGAGACAATGTGAATGGGTGGTAAGTGCTGAGATGACACTAGGAGGAAAAACAATGCATGGTAGTAATCATAAAACCCTCTAATGAAAAGAAAGAAGAGAAAATGACACATCTCACTTCAAATCACATCACTATTAAAGAGGATGATGATGATGAGTTTTCATCGAAGAAGATGTTGAGGAGGCTTTGCCTGTCTTCGAATAAAAAAATAAGTTTATAGTGGATGAACTTAAAGAGGTTAACTTAGACACCGTCGAAAACCCATGTATGACCTTCATCAATGTAAACTTATCACCTAAAAAAAAGGGGATTACATGGAACTTTTTATGGAGTGTCGAGATATCTTAACTTGGTCCTATGATGAAATGCCAAGTTTAGACTTGAGGGTTACAATCTATCATTTAGTAGTAAGAAATAGGATAAGTAATATTATTGGATTTACTAGACTAACCATTCCGATTCATAGAGAAAGACACCTTGTATCTTAGGTCATCTCAGAACCAGAAATCTATCAAATCTTGAACAGTCATCACGTAATCACCATTAACTGTCTCACATTCCTTACAAAAGATAATAAATAGATATTTGTAGTTTTTTGAAAGAAAAGAACCTCTTTTCTTATCAGCTTCATTAAGTTCATCAACAAAAAGGATGACTTCATAATGAAAGGTGCTAAAAACAGGAAGACCATTAGATTATTTTAATCACCGAAGTGACACAGACTCCTCTCCACTCGAGGTAGATATCATATTAGCAGAAGGATTCCAAAGGTTATAGAAATAACAGATAACATTCATTTGCCATTCATATGTAAAAAAGAATGCAAAAATGGTGTCTCGAATATGTGCCCTCTCGAGGATCGACTCCTAGTGTGTCAAAACATGTTATATCAATTCCTAATACTTGGGAGTATAGTCAAGTACACTAGAGATTGGGAAGTAATCCTTACAAGTAGCGTCACCAGCATGTTTTTGGTAGTCTAGTGGCGATAAATTAACCAGAAAGGATGTCGAAGGATTGAAGTTATAAACTTCCTGATATGAACCACCACGATCATAAAGCTTACAAGAAGTCTCCAATGACAAAAAAGTTAAATGCTTAATGCTTTCAGAAGACCACTTCTTAGCGAATAGAACATCGGCTGGTTTGTGTACACGAAGGCTTGTTCGATGATACATGTCCAATGATGTTTACAAATCCTTTTTTTTCTAGAACATACATTGATCAAGAGCCAAAGAAGAGTGGTGTTCTAGCGTTTGAAAAGAGGTTATGAATCATCCAATTTGATGGTTCATCAAAAGTAGTCGCCGATGATTGTCAATCACCATAACCATTGATTGACAAACCTTCAAGCTCCATAACAATTAAGAAACGGTTCTTCAAGCTCCATAACAATTGATAAATGACTTTTTTAGCTCCTTAATTGTTGAGAAACGGCACATCGAGCTCCACAACTATTGATTAATAGTTCACCAAAGACCATAACCTTTGAGAAACGGTTCACGCACCAAATCCCACGAGAAAAACACCAGTTGTTGAGAAACAGTTATCACCTAACACAATAAAAATTCCCAATCACCAAGACAACTTATGTGGATCCTCGAATAAAAAAGAAAAGAGGTGCATTCGTGACTAATATCCGTGCCAAAAAGACCTCGATCGTTCAATAACATCCATGCAAAATAAAGTCCCACAGTAAGTCTTAAAAAAAGGGTCATTATCCAAGCACAACAATGAATGCAAAGTTTGAAATTAAGCTTTAGCTGCTGTCAATCAAAGTGGACGTGCATTCGTGACTCACGCGGAGGTTGGCAGTTTGCCTAATGCTTATGTAGCTTGAGAAGTATGAATTAATATGGCCAGCTGGCATTGGAATCCTGTATCAATTAATACCCACTAAATCCAAGACTAGTATTTTGGAATTACAGAGTCATGATCGAATATGCCATTAAAAGTCGTGGCCTTGTATTCCCCAATATAACATTAAATCCAAAACTAGTTTGATGGGTTATTGAATTTTTTTCTTACAAGGATTTTCCTATTTCTACGTGTTAAGGAAGGAAGGAATTATAATTTACTAGCACCAAATCTCTCCTTCCCCTCTCTCTCTCTCTCGGCAATTCTTTCAGTGAAGAATGAAATTAACAAAGCATGGAGGAACGCAAGCCAAACCAAGAGAGAGAGAAAATTAATATATTTTAGTCAGAATCATAAACGAATTGAGTTGGTGTATTCAGTGTGATGAGAACTGCAAAACAAGATATCATAGTAACCACTTCGATGAAATAAAAATCAATCAAATTTTTAAATTTCTAATTTTAATAATTATATTTTATTTTCATGATAAAATATATCTATATTAATTTATTGTGAAAATTTAATATAATCCAAATCAAAATTTAGTCAAAAAATATATTCAAAAGTATAAAGTTTTCTCAATTATAGTTTTGAGATATGCCCACTTATTATTAAGTGTAAATAAACTTGTCTCAAAAGGATATTTATAGAAATAAAATTTTTGTAGCAATCAAATTATATTATGTGTCATTTTTATTTTATTTTTACATAAAAAAATGAAATAAAATTAAAATAAATGACATGAATAATTTTTATATTTTTTGAGCTAATAAAAGGTTGACATGTGAGATAAGATATTCAAAGATATCTTGTCATAAATATAAAACCTAACAAATAAAAATAAATCAATAAAATAATATCATATGACATTGAAAAAGAACCCAAGAGCCCCTATAAATGTTTATAAATTGAGGGCCTTACCCTAGATAAAAAGGGAGGGAAGAATTCTTAGGGCTATAAAAAATCTTCTTCAAGACATGATTTTTAAGAAAAAAAGCTATCTCAAAAGCTCTTAAGCCTTCTTTATCTACGCTTGAAATCTATAAGAAACAAAACCATGTTGGATCAAGCCTAAATTCCCCATAAGAGTAGTTTAACAATACCTTGAAGACAAATCAAAGATATCATTCAAAACATAAAATCATCAAATCTTGCTCTCTAATACACCCTTAAATTCGTGTTCTAACAAAACATAAATCTTGGCTTGATTACACAAGTAGATCAAGTTACCACATATTAAATCCAAGGGAAGAAAAAAAGGATTGTTTATTCATTTTGTAAGAATATTTTAAATACAGATTGTATCCAATTACATATTTTAATAAAATAAAATATTTGTACATGTGTATTTGTTTAATTTTAAGTGCTCAAAATTGTGTCTACAATGGGTTGATTTTTATTGTTTTGGGTATTTTTTTAAATTGATTTATTTCATTTTTATCTTTCAACATTTAATTTATTTGAAATTGATCTTCCTACCTTTATTTTCATTTGCTTTCTGTTGGTTTATCTTGATTCTGTGCCCATGGTCACAGGATTTGCGAGTAAACCTAGATTGACTCATATTTTTTATTGTTTTTTTTTAATTATTTTTTTTCGTTTTTATCCTTCAACATTAAGTTATTCAAACACTAAACCTCATAATTTTATTTAATTTTCTTTCAAACATGATCATCCTAGTATCATGACTGGGTCAAAGATTTTGCCAAATAAACATAAGAAGCATAGGGTGATGAATCCTTTCTTGATTACTCAAATACCTTCATATAGTTTATGTTATACCCAATATCTGCCCGTTTGTTACCCTTAATTAGGATAACGTGTGGTCATAATCAAAATATAACACTCCTTATATAAAATAACATAGTGATATCAAGTTTAAAAATCACTTATATAACTATCACATTAATTTTTCTATAGATATAAGTAATTTTTAATTTATTGTCATTGTTATTACCTTAGTTTTCTTTTAATTTGGATGCATAAAGTATTTTTGGCATTTAGAAAGATTATTTGCTTTTATGATGATTGCATTGTTGAAAGTTTACTGCTAATTAAACATGGAAATCAGCAAAATTCTGAACAGCAGAAGGCCCAGGAAGACACAAAGAGGTTGGTTTCTGCAATTCTACTTTAGCATTATTACTCGATACTTTTTAAGGGCCTGTTTTGGTTTCTGGAAACTTGCTTTCAAAATGAGAGCATAAACTATAAAGAGCATAGAAGTTCTTTAATAAGATCATTATTTATCTTTCATTTGTGCATGCATTCTCTTGAAAATCTTGTTGCATAGTTGCCTTCTCAGAAAGCATCGAATTACCACACTGCTTATGTTTCATATTGAATTGGTAGTTAATTTTATTTTTGATTTGGAACTCTGTTTATGATGCAATAATGTTTGAAAGAAAATTGAATAAAATTATGTTAATCCTGAGACTAAAGAAGCCTATGCCAAATACCTTGAACATTCTTCTTCTTCTTCTTCTTCTTCTTCTTCTTCTTCTTCTTATTATTATTATTATTATTATTATTATTATTATAGATAAAGCTGAAGTTCATGGAAAGTGCAGCAAGGAGACTTCTCCAGCTTATCATACAACCATGCTCATAAATTCTTCAGAACCTTGTGCACCCACTAAGCATATTGGCAGGTCCCATAACCTGACAAATACCAAGAACACATGATTACACCAAGTGGGAATATAAAATTCGCAGTACAATCTATTATCTTTGAAAACACAATATATCATTACATTAATTATCAAACATATAGGAATTCTTCATACAAATCAAATAAAAAAGATCTTACTTGGATCAGTTTTAGTAATGAGACCAGACTTCTGGTAGTCACAATTCCAAAGGTTTCTGCCATGGAAACTGTAGTAAAGATTCATAGCAACTGATGCATGATTTATGAAGGTATTGGGGTTGAAGCAGGGTCCATTTGGTTGTATGGTCGTGCAATCAACATGAACACAAGCAAATTCAAGATTTGCAGACAGTTCAGCATCAGTTGCTGATGGCTTTGCAACACACCAGGTTTTATCCTGCATCAACACAAGAAATTAATTTTTGACTATTAAAGGTCCAGTCTAGACTTCTGGATGAAAGGTTATAGAGATTTCAGTGTTCATTATACCTGTGCGTTAGCCGTTTTGATCATCCCTCCTGGACACATTTAAACAAGAAAATCATAAACTAACATTCTGATACAGAAGCATTTAAAAAATGGAAGAAAAATTATTGGAATTCTATAATTGCAGTCCAAGAAGTGATATTTCGAACATATGGTAGTGGTCATACTTAACCAGAAGATACAAGGCAGATATAAATGCAAGAAATTTACAGGTGTGAAGCTTGAAAATTAAATGGGATTATAAGAGACAAGATACATATACCAGCATTGCAGAGCAAAAGCATCAGCACGAAGGGGAGAATGGGAAGAGAGAATGTTGTTCCAGCCATGGCTTTGTTTACGCAGGAAAATTGAAGAAAACAGAAGACAGTGAAAATAGTTTCCAGTCTTTAATGTGAATGATGAAATGGGGGTGGCGTTCAAATATATAGGACATTGACGGGTATTGCCAGAACGAAAAAAATTACTTCCTGGACAGAATAGACAATGCCATATAGCTAGATGGTTGCTGGTTTCTAAATAGCAAACACGCAAACCCTGAATGTTTTTGTCATATGTATATTATTTTTACTCTATATTCATAAATCAAATATTAAATTAATTAATCAAATATTAAAGATAAATTAAGCATTTGTTAATAATAAATATATATTTAAATTAATATTATAATACAACATTTATCCAACTGATTAGCTATATATCATATTAAACTAAGAAGGGTAACATTACCTCTAACAATGTACGAGAAAAAGAAAAAGAAATTGTTGAATTTGTTTATCCACATAGTTTCATGTACAAGACTTAAAAAATATATACCTTGCGAAATTTGATGTGAAATTATTGACTGCGAGCACTTTTGCTGGCTGTAAAAACCTTTGGAGGTTGTGAATTAACTTGGCTTGTCATGAGGTGGTTTGGACTAAACATGGCATCAGGTCTCACATTACGAAAACGGAACCTTTCCATAATTATACAGACTCTGGTTTGCTTTAACAATTATGAAAGTGCCAGTCTTGAAGTTCCACAGTAGTTTTTTGCACATTGGGCATCTCTTTGAATATTTAGCAAAGATGGGTTTTGTTCATATATAGAAAAAGGAATTCATTAAATGGTATTTTGCCTGATTGAGTTAATCTCACCTTTAATACACTGATTCCACACACTAACATTTCATGGCCAAAAGCTAAGTACGTGTTGCTCATAGGCAGTGCATGGTGTCAATGGAAGAGTAAATTGGACATCGAATATATTCTGATATTGAATTATTTTCTGTTTTAGTGAATGATATAACAGTAAATTTGAGAATTGACAGTATTGAATTATTTTGTTTTTTACTCTCCGGTGAGAGGCTCAGTGGACTTTCGGCTAGACAGTTGAGATACTCCATTACAAATTCTAAATAATTTTACAATCTGAACCTTATACCTCTTACAGGAAATTTCGTGTCCCTTCTAGTGAAAGAAAGTGTTTTAATACAATTGAGAATACATTAATGTTAAGTTGAAATATGAAAGATAATAGCATGAGAGTTGTTGGCTTGTAAATTTCCCTTTGGGGGATCCAACATCATTTGATCTGCTGGCTCCTGCGTACACCTAACGCCGAATAACCTCTCAGTTTTTTTAGGTAATTATCACTAGCTGTATTTTTGTTCAAAATTAGATTAGTGTTCATACAAGTTTAGCTTAAAGTGCAAATATATATATATAAACTTGCAATCAAAACTAAATATCATATAAATGTTTCAACTTAGATTTCAAGCATGAATCATTTTGGGTTTCAGGATGGGTTCTCTGTCGGTCAGGCACTTAGGTGTTTTATTGATATTACCAGATTGACACACACTGATTGTATGCATTTAATGGAGTGAATTCTCTCCAAGATCAAGTTGTGGACCTAATCTTCTCTTTACTTATGTTAGGTGTCTCCAACTGATCAAATCAGTTCTCTTATAAGAGATTGGAACACAATCCTATCATGCATTATAATAATATCTATAGAATTTATACTTAAATAAACCTAGTATTTGATTCTTACTTGTTGAAGCACTTGAAATACAACCAAATTGAAAAATTATTGTTGTCAAAGATCCATCGATCATTTATCCTTAAAGCTTGATTAATCTTCTCTTAGTACAAAAAAAAAATGATTTCAATATGTCTTTAATAATTCCAACAACATCACCTTATTTAGGTGAACTTTTAAACAAGATTTAATAAACTCAAGGAAATATAGCTGAACTATCTCTCTATAAGGATCAAATTTAAGCTCGGAGGAAATAGAATAAAAAATAGTTATCTTAAAACTAAGTAATTTATGTTGAAACTAGAGGTGAGGAATATTGAGTTTTTTGAAATAAATATAAACAACAAAAATGATAAATTTAAATTTTTTTCCAGAAATTCTAAGGTTATGTTAGACATATCTAGAGTTGTTCAGGGTTTATACGAAGATTACCTGAAGATCAAATGTTCTTTTCAGCTTTGAAGATTTGTTTCAATGCTTAGTTGTTGCAAACCACAAGTCATCAAAGTGTCGGACCTCTAATGGTCATCTATATGAATCACTAGTGAGAAATCTCTTAAACCCTTTTAAAAGAGAAGGATTATTATGCATTTGAGTCCTTATTTTTTGTTTTCAGGTATTATGTACTGTGTATTACTGTACTGTCCAGAAAATAAGAGGCATAATATTCTATTTATAGGAAAAACTGAAAACCCTATAAATACCAGAATATTAATTTGCCCTCTGAATTATATCATGTATATTATTTTACGATAATTTTAGAAATTTATTCAATAAAGTCCTTACTTGATTTTTCTAGGTCTAGAATTGTAATTCCCTGTATAAATTACATTATAGTCTTCAATTTCTAAAACTTACTTACAATCAAGTCATACTTGATTAATCATCCTAATTTAATTTTTGAGTAATGGTTCTTATGTGTGTAACCCATTAGGTTCCCTAATAAGTTGGCCTAAGTATAAATCATAATTCCAAATAAAATAAGATTTAATTAATTAAATTAATTAATTTGTTATCAATTCAACAGTTTATTGATTTATATTTGAAGATCAAATACAATGTCTAGCAACCTATCATGATCCCCCAAATATTAAGAAAGTCATAAGTGATTTGACGTAATAATGTTCCAACTTAGATATTATAGCATGAAATGTGTCTATTTTATCAAATCATGTTTGTTTTCAACACCATAGTCATTGATTATTTAAACGAGATTTCAAATTCTTTTCAAATCTCATTCTACCTTACGCAATAATTTATAATCAAAAGTATTTAAGATCATAAGGAACATTTTCCCTAATTCACATAGGATGATGAAACCTTTATTGATCACTCAAATACCTTCATATAGTTCATGATATACCAAATATATGCTCGTTTGTTACCTTTGATTAGAATAACAAGTAGCAAGATCAAAATATAAAATTCCCTATGTAAGATAACTAAGTAATCTTAAGTCTAAGGATCACTTATACAACTGTTATGTGAGCCTTTTGATAGACATATGTGATCTCTCCATATGAAATTATCATGCGAGTCAGATTAGTGTACATGTCATCTAACAAGCACCTACATATTAGTTTTAGGTATTTTACATAGCCCAACTTATGAAAAGAACTGTTTCCTTTTATAAACAAAAAAACATAATATGTACTAGTCTCAACAACACTAATGAATGTCCACTCTTAATAGAGCATTGACGAAGAACATTTAGGAACAATGCTTTGATGCAATAAAAATCTCATAATTATAACAACTTTATAAAAATCTAACACTTTTATCTCAAGGACTTTATCTTCACTTTAGATTTATTAATCAAATATTATATTTATTAATCAAATATTTGATGAATATTAAAGATAAATAAGCCTTTATTAAAAATTAAATATGTGTACATGAACAAGTCAATTCTACGTGTAACCAATCAATTGGCTACAAGGCATATACACCAACAATCTTTCATTTGCACTAAAGTCAATCACTCATGCATCAAATATCATATCACTCTACTTGATAATAATGTTTTTACTAAGACAATAGCTTAGGAAGAGGATCTATAAGAATCTTTTCAGTGGGTACTTGCTTTATTTTTACATCTTTCATTTCTATGATTCTTTGATCAAATGGAATTGTCTAAGTACATTTTTAAATAATTGATGAGACATTGGTTTCTTTGCTTGTACAATTGCTCCATTGTTAACACAATACAAGTTTACTGAATCAACAATGGTAGGAACTATACCTAGTTCAGTGATGAATTTCTTGATCCAAATAACCTTTTTCATCCCCTTAAATATAAAGGTGTACTTAACTTTAGTTGTAGAATCTACATTAATCTCTTATTTAGAACTCTTCTAACTCGACATCACTATTTAGAGTAAATTATAACCAGACTAAATTTTATATTTTCAATATCTTATTGAAAACTAACATCCAAATAACCATGAACTACTAGTTCATCTCCTTTAAAAATCAGAAAAACATTCTTAGTTCTTTTCAAGTACTTAAGAATGTTTTTTTAACTATATTTTAGTGACCTTTACCTAGATTAGATCGGTATTTACTCATTATGCTCAAAATATAAGATACATCTAGTATTTATCATATCTCTCTTAATTTGTGTTTTAAGAAACATATTCTTGGAGAGACATATCTTATATAAAATCGGTAACTATCATCTATTGCATTCTTTCATGCTAAAGTGTTCTAGCATCTTATCTATATACATGAATTGGGACAATCCAAGCAGCCTTTTAAATTTACCTCTATAGATCTGTATTCCTAGTATATAGGTTGCCTCTCTTATATCTTTCATCGAGAAACTCTTGGACAATTGAATATTTACTAACTAGAGTAATGAAATATCGTTTCCTATTAATAATATGTCATCTATATATAATATTTGGAAAACAACTGCACTCCCACTACTATTTTTATAAACACAAGATTTAACCATATTTTTTATAAAATCAAACTGTTTGATTATCTCATCAAACTAAGTATTTCAACTCCTTGAAGTTTAATTAAGTCCATAAATGGATTTTTATAAATTGTATACTTTATTGGTAAATTTCTTAGATTCAAAATTTTCAGGTTATGTCACATATATATCTTCTTGAAGATTCTCATTCAGGAATTCAATTTTGACATCCATTTGCCAATTATTATAATCATAGTATGCAGTTATAGCAAATAAAATCCTTATGGATTTTAACATAGTTATCGGTAATAAGGTTTCAACAAAGTCAACCTATTTATCTTTTCTGTAACCTTTAATAACTAGTCTAGCTTTGTATGTTTGTACATTGCTATCCATGTCAGTCTTAATCTTAAAGACACTTATATGTAATGGGTTTTATCCTTTTAGGCAGATCAATCAAGGTTCATACATTGTTGGTGTATATGGAATCCATTTCAGATTTTATGGCGTTAAGCCATTTTTTAGAATCAATATCGGATATTGGTTCCATGTAGTTAGTAGACTCATCAAGCATGAGCAACTCATCATTTTCAGCTTTCATGAAAAGTTCATATCTCATTGGTGCATGACGTGTCCTACCATATCCATGGAGTTCTTATATTTCTTAAGGGTGTGTTTGTTTCCCGGAAAGTGGTTTCCGGGAAACCACTTTCCAAACTTTTCTATATTTATTTGCCATTAGAAAAGTTGGTCAACCAAAAACACTTTTCAGTCAAAGAAAAATTTGGCTTGGTTTCCAGCAAAGTGTTTTCCTTTTATTTTGGGCGGAAAACACTTTCCAGAAGTTGTGAAAAATTTAGAAATGTTATATTATTTGCTGATTATATCAAATTTGATCCTCAAACTTTTGATTGCTATATATATTTTGTTTTGAATATTTGTTTTTCAATTTCATCTCTTAGAATTTAATTTTTATATTAACTTTGATTCTCATTTTTTTAATTGTTATTTGCTTTTCCCTTATCATTTTTTAATTGAAATTTTTTATCTATCAAATTTGGTCCGCATTCTTTTATTGTTACTTATTTTATTTGAAATAATTTATGAAATGGTAATTATTATTATTTTAATTTCTTTATCTTTCAATTTTTTATTTTTTAGATTTGATCTCTATTATTTTGATTATTATTTATTTTATTTGAGATAATTTATGAAATTATATCTTTTTTCAATTTCATTCTCATTCAACTTTTTAATTTGTAAGATTTTTTCTCATTATTTTAATAAACTTGAAAAAAAAAATATTAATAAGTTATTTACAGCTCATTTTCCACAACATAACCAAACACTGGAAAGTGTTTTCCAACTTATTTTTCATTACACTACCAAACATCGAAAAATAATTCACTTTCCCGGAATTCACTTTCCAAAAAAAAACTACTTTCCAGTAAACAAATGGGGCCTAAGTATCACTAGACACGAGCTATTGGTGAAAGTTTGACAATTGTAGTCCATTAGATGTGATCTATAACTAACCTAACCTTTAAAATGATAGATTTAATGTGTTTGGTATTTAAAAAAAAATAGATTTAAGAAAAACTCTTTTAGTTATTGTTTTAAAAAAATAGATTTAAAATATGTTTGGTTGAAATTGTTATAAGATGAATATTTGCATGCAAAATAAATAAAAAGCAGGTTTTCATGAATGAAAAACAAACTATTTTAGCTTCTACAAAACTAAGATTTAAAACGCAATTATATGTGAGCTCAGTACAAAAGGCAGAAGCTATTTGACTAACCAAACAATTTTTTTTTTTTGTGGTTGAATAAAAAACAGAAACTATTATATTACCAAACAGTCTCTTAATCTTGGCAAACACAAAAGCCAGCTTAAGGATACCCTTGTTTCACACTTACTATTTTTAAACTAACAATTTTATTTAATACTTCAATTAGTAAATTTATATTTTGTTATGGTGTATTCAAATTTGGATGAAATACAAGAAATATTACTAAAAATAAAAAAGACGGCTATTTTAATGTATGTGTATACACCACACTGTTCACTCTCACATTTTATTATGGATTTATTGTTCGAAATTTTTCTTCTTTTTATTTAGTCCTTAAACTTTTTTTTTTTGCATAATTGCACTTTTTTAATATGTGCAGCCTTGCATAGTATTTTTTTTTCCTTCTATTTTATTCAATCAATTTAATATGTATATCTATTATTATCGTTTGATTGAATAAAAAATTATTTTAATAAATAAATTTAGCAAACACAATCAAGTAAATACTCTATCTTGCAAAATTAGATATGTTGATCTATATTTATCTATTATTTTTTCAAGTTTTATTTTAAATTATTGTTTATGATTTTTTTTATTTATTAACACAGTTCTCTATTTATTTAATTACATATATCCATGAACTTTTTTATTTTCACTTGGAATTCTTTTAACTGCAAAAAGCATTAAAAAAAACATGCTTATGCAAATTTTTTGTAGAAAAAAATATATCTAACACACAACAAATCAAGAGCCAAATAACTAGTTATGACTATTATTTGATGATACAACTTTACTATTAGGAATATCCACTTGTTTTTTCCAGTTTGATTAACTAAGAATGCAAGTACACAATTTTATAATTAAAGGACCAAACTGAATTTTGGCCTGTTTAAATGCACTGAAGAGCTCGTATGAGCGTCTTCTATTATAGTTCTACTAGTCTTTCGAAAAGAAAAGAAAAGGCTAATAAAATAAGTGCCTTTCCCGTAGAAAACAGGAAGAAATGAATTTCTCAAAAGAATCGGTGCCGTCCTCCATTTCAGAAACAATCACAGAAAAAATTCCAAGAGCAACAGATCCCAACTGAATGGGAATGTGATCCCCAATATCATTTGCGTAAGCATTTAATTAATTCCAAACAGAAGTTTTGATTTAATCCCTTAGTCCTAAGCATTCTAAGCTAAAAGACAACATAATTTGCCAGTTAACGATTAGACAACCACTATCCAAGGTGGCATAAAAAATCTCAAAATTCCCTTCTTTTTTTTTCTTTTTTCTTTTTTTTTTTACAGGTCCCATGCATGAAATAACACTATGGAGATATCAAAATGTCAGGGAGACTCCTGAAAACTAGGGTCCAAAAGATTTAGCATTTTACCTCACTGTACATGTCTGTCGATCAACCCATCGTCAAACAGAAAATGCCTTCGGGGGTCTCTTTCTCTGACATTGCAGTTTGACTAGGGTCCGTTTCTGTTGACTCTTTCTCAGGAGATATTGACTTTGGACTAGGCTCACATTTTGGTGACTCTACCTCACCTGAAATTGAGGCTGAACAGCACTGCGAAGCTTTATCCAACTCTGTTGGGCCAGCACCATTATTTCTCTCTGGGTTTTCAGGTTCTCCATTTCCTGATGCAGGAACTTCCTGGGAATCCAAACGAGCTAGATTTTTAACAGGCTGTACATCAGCATGTACAAGACACTTGGGAGCAGATGAATTTTCTCCAATGCTAGAAGTGCTAGTCATCAGCCACTCAAACTTCAAATTCTTGCCTTGCCAACATTTACCATTAAGGAATGCTCTCTCAGCAGATCTGCGAGTTGCGAAAGTCACACGAGCTGAACAACTTTTTACTGTATCTGATCCATCACCATTGCCATCACCATCATAATCACCAGGCTCATCTTCTAGTTCCACGGAAGAAAGATAACCATATGATGAGAAGTGTTCCTTCAAAGCAGCAACCTGCAAGGCAACAATACATCAGTTTACCCTGTTATTCCCACATGGAACCTTAAGCATTTTATCATGACATGACTGAGAAGGAACACGAGACAAACAACAAGAAAAGATATGCATCCACTACTATTACACTATTATACATGGGCTGGTGGCAACACACACACAAAGGATATATATATATAAAGAGAGAGAGAGGGAGGGAGGGAGGGAGAGACATTTGCCAAACCAGCTGGTAAAGGTGAAATAATTTTAAACGCTGTGGGTCGGTTGTCCAACTTGTATTTATTCATCAAAAAAGGAGGCCCAACAGGTGCTAATGGATGAATTGATTGCTTTGAGCCAGCAGACTCCTGCAGAGCCATCACTGTACTTGTTTTGGTACTAGAAGACACAATATTCTCCATTCTTTTGTTCTTATCCACTATCCCACCATGTGGTGATGCGACACCGGCACCTGGATCAGCAGACCTCGTAGTAGCAGCTTTGGCAACATCAGATGCTATTCCAGTTTTTTGTCTCTTAGAAGCAGGCTCAGTTGCTACCTCACCCTTGACTCCTGTAGCCTGCAAAGCGCAAAATTTGAGAGCAAGAGATAGAGGCGTACAGTCAGCTTCATATGTTATATTGGTTGTGTGTATGCATGTGCGCTGAAAAGATAACTACACCTATCATGAATCTGTTTACTTGTGAAAAAGGCATGCATTCTCTACATAATTATTTCTCTCACTGCTCCCAGCATAGTTCCATAAACAACAACTGATGCAAACCAGGACTGCCTCACAGGCTCAAGATTAATAAACAGACTCTATATGATCTACGATGCACGTAAGTGTCATCCATGCTTTGCTCCATATTCAGGATTCAAAAGGTGAGTTTCAGTGCCACCACATACACATGCATTATAGAATTTTGGCTCCAAAAGTAGTAGCCTAATTTTGACTCTATATGATCATATATGCTTGGTAAACAATATTCAGAAGTCATGTTGGCATTACTTGTTTCTCAAGTTTGTGCAACTGACGCCGAAAGTCATTTCGCTTCTGATCCAGCAGCTCCTGTTTCTTGCGAAGTTCCTCCTTCAATTGTTCTAAATTCTCTAGCTTCTTCTGCATAGGAGGAGAAACCTCTGGACCATTTGTGATGTCGACCTTAGGGTGGTCAGTGGCAGGCATAGAAGTATCAGAGGTAGGGACTACAGTAGTCTTTGAAATAGCCAACTGAAGATTATCCTTTCCACTGTTACCAATAGACAGGTGGGGTAGACCTGAAGTAGCAGGAACACCCCGGGAAGTAGCATCATCAGGTATGCTATCACGATTAGCCCACCACAGTCTGATAAAACGATTGCCCATTACAGCATCAGGTGCCCTTAGAGCAGCTTCTGCCTCTTCCCTTTTAGAAAACTGAATAAATGCTCGCTCACTGTTCAATGGAATATAAATGTCAATAACCTCTCCAAATTTTTGAAAATGAGAAAGTAGAGCGTCTCTTTTGTTGCTTTTATGCGGAATGCCATTCACAAATAGTGTTCGCAGTGCCTTTTGAGATAGTTTCCGCGTGTGACGCATGGTATCGCTATGTATCTTGGCAGGTGAATCCATGGTTTTTGTGCCACAATCGTCAAAATTAGTGCACTTTCCTTGATGGGAAGTACCATGAACATTGTCTAATGCACCCTGATCTTCCTTGGATTCACTCTCCATATAACTTGACATACTTACTGTGGAATCGATTTTCTCTTTCACATCTAATCTATTGTTCAAAGACCCAATTCTACCCCAAACAGAAGAATTCATGCCTTGAAAACCCACAGCAATCCCAGTGCTTCTAATTGGGCATTCATTATCAGCACCATCACGTAACCTGGCATGATTGTGATCAGAAGGATCCACACTTATCATGGATTCAGTTTCATCAAATTTAGGTGAATGTGGTGCTAAGAGTGTACTAGAAGTTTCGGGACCATTGTCATTCCACAGGGGCTGATCTGGGTCATACAAGTCTCCTCCACTCACACTAACAGAACCAGTATACGCACCGTTCAGACCCAAGCCATCATCAACTATTCCAGGCTTGTTACTTTTTCCATGCATTCCTTTGCTATTCATCAATGTGGCTGGAGGGGCACCAACTGTTGGCACAGCCCCCAGTCCAGAAGTTGTTCCAGGTAGTTGGGCACGTGGAAGTGAAACAGGGAGATTAAACTGTGAAAGGCTCTGCAAGTGGTGAAAGAATAAATTACTTGTGGCAAATTAAAAATAACCCCAATAATCATGACAATAAAAACACAATTCATCAAATAGTATCAGTAAATGCAATATCAAATCCCAGGAGTGATCCCAGCATGTAATTCTGCCAGGAAGTTCTGAGCTTTTTCTTATTTTGAGTCTCTTCCCTTGAGTTTGTGTAAACAATCTATAATGGAATAATTAGGTAATAAAAAAACATTAAAATATGATTCCTCTTCCGACCACTTCACTGAATGCTTTGATCATCTAGCATAGGTAAAAAAAAGAAAAGGTCAAATACAATTACTGGCTGACCATGAAGTGCAAAGAAATTAATGCCAACTCCATTGTTTCAGCACATTTGAAGGCTACAACAAAATTGATTCATGTGCAAGAGGATCTTGGTGGCCTAAAAGTGTAGCTCTGCTCCCACATCTAAGGCTTCTCTAAGTTAGATGGCTAAAAATAACTAGACAAGCTATAAATAGTTGGTAGATGTCACACACAGAAATGAATGATAAATTTGTCATAAGACAAGACACATGAATGTGTTAAATGAACTTAAAAAAGAGTCATTGATGGGCAAAACAAATTGTAACAAAAACACACACAACACATTAATTAATAAAACAATCTGAATCAGGTATTCAGAGGAGTCATACATTCAGGTTTTCCAGCAACCAAGCATCTTGTGAATGTTAGAAACGAAATAGTCCAGGTTAAAAATAAAAAAAATAAAAAAAGCATGACTTATTCTATGGTTTCATCCATAATAATAGATGTCAAGTCACATTAAACTCTGCAATCAGCATTTCTTAGATCTTGGAAATCAAGGTCAGAGATATTTCAACAGTTGCAAACACAAATGAGAGGCAGTTAATCAAAAAACACAAAATGATGGCAACATACAACCAGAACAATTTAGGGCATGGATTCGTCTCTTCCTGCCTCGGATGCTAAGTCAGATAAGAAATGGATATCCATGATCAGTAACATAATATACATATTCAAAAGACATACCTGAACATCTTCAACCACGATGCGATTGACACCATGCTCCAATGGACACATGTCCCCTCTTAAACAAAATCCACGCTCCTCAAAATCTCTACACCTCTGGTGAGGAATGCCCATGTTCAATGAAGAATTTACTGCTGGTCTGAGTGTTCCTTGCAACCCAATGGGATGGATTGTATCCAGGCCACCATTTGACATTCTTGGCATTAAACCAAAAGCATTCCAGGATGCACTCTGCACATTTGAAACATTTGCCAACCCCCTCCCGGCAAAGAGGCTTGGCCCCAGGTGAGCCATTTGAGAAGCAATGCCAACTGAGCTGAACCTAGAATCACGTTGGCTCCAAGAACCATACTCCCTTCCTCTTCCCCTGCTAGGACCAGGATCTCCAGAAAATGTTTGGTTTAACCGGATTCTTTGATTCAAATCCACAGGCATTCGGGGTAATGACATTAGGTCAGGTCGTATTCTTTCAAACTTTGTGGCATAGTCCTTCTCAAGAGAAACAGAGTTATAATTTTTCCAGGTTTCACGAGCTTGAGATTCATTTTCCCGGAAAGGATGCCCATTTTCAAAGTGTTTGTTATGCTTCCTGTATGGCCTTGTAGAAACTGGTTCCAGAGAATCTCTCTCCAAAGATTGAGAACGCGTCTCTCGTCTACGATGCTTATGGTTGCGATCATCATCTTCCTCATCACTGACTTCCTTCTCCTCAGGATCACTAATGCATTCAGCAGGAGAAAGACCACCTGTCTTTAGTGGCGAAACTTTCAGCTCCATTTACAACACTTATGAAAAGTAGATGGTTGTTTTGTGGCATCAAATTCCCAAACTCTCTCTAGATGTAGCAATCAAAACAGTTTGATTGCTGGGATTTCTTCAACAACTGAATGGCAACCTGGAATCAGGAAAGAGGTAAGCAACAACAAGAATGAAAAAGAAACACAGATGAACCCTACCGTAGAAAGAAACAAAGATTAGCAGTTGTAATTCTCATTTACATCAATGTGTTTGTGTGAGTTAAGCAGTAACCTGTATTCATAAGGCTCCTATCCAATAAGTTGTTTGACAGGAATCAAATTAGTCAACAGCATCTTTTTCAACAAATCTTATTATGAGGGGGAAAACAAGGTTACTAAAGTCTGGGTTCCAGAGGTTCAGAAGCTACTTCCAACATAAATTTCACTATTTCTAATTGATTTTTTTCTGCTAAGGATCTATGGAAGCTGGGGTTTCATTTCATAAAGGGGTTAAGCTCCTTGAGTCATAATATGCCAAAATCTCCCGGCATAGGAAGTCTTGAATAATTAGTGAGACTACCACCATGAAAAATTCCAGTGCATAGCAACATATAATAACTTGATGAGTCAAACCATTTCCCTTCTAATATAATCTATCACTTCTATTCTCCTCGATTAATTTAGGAATCTCAAAGCTACTAAGCAGAGCAAAATGCAGTTGGGTAAGCCTCATTGTCACACTCAAGATGAAGCTCACCTATAGGAAATTAGGTGCGCTACTAGCCAATTTGATTGAACAAGGAAATCTTTACCTTATTTTTCCTTATCAGAACAACAAGAAGTATGATCACAAATGATATGATAAAGAAAAATCCATGAAGTCTGTGATTACCGTCAATAAAAAGATAAAAAATATCACCCATCAAAAAAGTCTAGAAAGAAAATAGGTAGAAGTTTTCTATCACATCAACAACTTAGAATACCATGCTTTCACATATGTAAAACAATTGTCAATACATATCTTCACAAAATTGAAGGTGCACCGGCACAAAACTCAAACAAAAAATAACTCTTCTTTAATAAGTGATCATCCAGCCTTAAATGTTATCCTTCAGCTTCAAGTAAACAATTGAGCTTAAATGGGTGTGACACCACCAGTGGCACACATAAAGATTGAATAGAGGCATCAGCGATTATTTTGGGATTATGTCTCTTATAAGACATGCAACAGATTCCCATAATCTGACAGCTTATGCTAAGAGTTAAAATTTCACTGCTACCAGTGATTTAGTTACAGATCTACATTAAGATCAACAGTTAATGCAACTAAAGCAAGAAGTCCTATATGGGATTAACTACACAGCTTCTACTTTCCAATTTTCTAGCAAAGGCCAAATTATTTTTCCCTACATGCAAGCCTTTTACTACATTTTATCTCAATTATAGTGCGAAGTAATTGGTACCTCGAGTTGCACTAGTGAGATGAAGAAGAAAACTAAGCAAAATCAAAAGGCAGCATTTAGTGAAAGCAGAAAGAAAGAAAAAACAGTTAGGCCCTTGGAGCCTCCTGTGCTAGAATGCAACAATAAAATAGGCATCACAAAACAGGCCAATCTTCAAAATGGATACCTGTTTCAAACAACATGATGCATGAATGAGCTTTTCCCTATAACCTATATATTTCACCCCAAGAAACTAATCATATAACATATAAACACATCAATAGCTTAAGAATCCTAAATGCCAAACTTGGGAAAAGAAGAAGCATTGCAAATTCTGTTGCCACGGAGCCCAGAAAATGTAGTACAAATTACCAAATAACTTGGATTAGAACCTTAAAAAGACACTGGATGGCTAACAACTTTCCATTTGATTTACATAATATCCACAAGCAGGTTGCTTCACAAAATAACCTAATGAAGAACTATTCAACCCAAAACTTTGCTAGGTTGCACAGAAGTGACTTTAAAAAATCTAACATTTCCAGGAAACAAGATTGATATACAACTCATTTTAATTTTATACCACTCTCATTAACCCCAAAACTCCCTTTTTTTTTCTAGAATCCATCTCATTTGTGCTTCTATTTGAACAATTGATATATATGGATGTGTGTGTGTGTTCATAGATAGATGAGAAAAAGGCTTTTCTAAAAGTGTCTTTAGGTTTTTTAAAAGTTCCCTAAGGGCACACGATAACATTGTAGTTAGAACCCCTTCATTCTTACTGTGTGGACCATTACACATGCATTAGAAGAATCTTTTATTAACAGTGTGCTTCTCCAGACATCCAAACAACTGACCCTCAAGCTTTTGCCAATGAACATGATGAAGAGTACAGAAAAAACTATTATATTCAAATGCCTAATAACGAAGTGCTGAAATACTAATACACGACAAGAAAAAAGCCTATAAAACAGTTTTTATTGTGTAGCTAATGTTAAAAACAGACAGTTATTATGTTTGATCAGACAGGATCATCAGATACTCCTTCTCATAGATCAAACTACTGAACTACTACGAATCGACACCAAAACATGGTTGTGCATATACTAAAAAGAGCTATTTAAGCCAGACATAAACACGCAAAAGCTCTTCATAGTACACGCCAGATTAATTCACACCAGAAGCATAAAAACTGCACAGCACTTCTAAATACTACATGGTGAGGTTAAAATATGGTCTCTAATTACTGAAATAAATTAAATTCATAGACTAACATCAAGCTAAACATACTCAAAAACACTACATTTATGGAAAAAAAAAGGGAAACATTATCCAGGACAAAACAAAAGGTGATGCCTCAATAAAAGAAATTGACAATTTTCTTAAAAATAAATAACGTAATTCACCCAAAAAAACGTATGCACTCGTACCATTAAAAAAAATTAAAAAACAAATTCTGAAGAATTATATTAATTTTCACAATTATGAAATAGAGATAGCATGCAGTCACAATAAACCAACAGCAATTAGAAATAAATAAATATTCAAATCAAATCAAATCAAATAAAAGGCGTTAAGAATATTGTCTTACAGAATCTTCTAGAAGAAATTGAGCGAAGAAACGAAAACCGTTTCAGAGATTAGAAACCACCGATTCCATCTTGTCGTGTTATAGAGGAAAGAAGGTCATAACGCGGCCATGGAAGGGCATTTCGGAAAGAGGGGGAAGTTGGAGAGCGGAGGGGCAGGATCGTAATTGAGTGATGACCAAGAGCAGAAGTGAGTTTTTTTTGTTGGTTGAAGCTGTGTGTGAGAGAGAGAGAATCGAACAAGAGAAAGAAAATCAAACAAGATTTTTTTTTTTTTTTTTATCTAATAGAGAGATGATAGTATTGATATTATGTACCTAAAAGGAATTTAGAAAATGATGCGAGGACGAAACAAGAAGGTGGAATTATGTTTTGGTCCCATCAAACTTGAAAAAATTATGTGCTTTCTCATGATGGTTTGTAATTTGTGAATTGGCCCCTACACTTCTTGTATTCTTTTTCTTCTTTCATGTTCCATTTTTTTAATTATCAGTTGTTTTACAGGGATGAAATTAATGAATATTCACCCAAACGCAATTCAAATTAGTTGGATATTCTATGAATCATAATTTTGAAACCCGACCCGGTCATCGACCCGGTCAAGTGATCGGGTCACTGGTCAGATGGGTTGACCCGGGTTGACCCGGGTCAACCCAAAAACAAAAACCTATAAAAAAAACACATAACTAGTTACAATGCAACACTTACATAAATCAAATTTAAATTATAAACCAACAACATAAATTTAATTCAATATTCAAAACACAAACAAAATATAAATTCTAAAATATTTAAAACAAAACATCCAACCACATAAATTCTAAATAAACAACACATTCACTTTTGTTGAATGAACACATTAAGTTCTTCTGTGTCCATAGAAGCAAAATTTGGATCAAATGTCGATGAAATTGAGCCAATCTCGTCAACACCTAATAAATCATCAGCATGCTCCTTTGAAACTTCATCGTCACAATCATCTTCAATATCATTAACATTTATGACATCTACATTTCAAACACAATTAA
>Ga0307518_10000739_pt1 | contig 24555 bp, 17 predicted proteins | sample 25_EM_MG_FD_203889 | JGI IMG/M metagenome (GOLD analysis project Ga0307518, IMG submission 203889) | Populus trichocarpa ectomycorrhiza microbial communities from riparian zone in the Pacific Northwest, United States - 25_EM | ecosystem: Host-associated > Plants > Roots > Unclassified | place... | reverse complement strand
CACACGGACTTCTTTAGAATTTGATATTGTGATATTTAGTGTTTTAAAAATATTTTTTATTAAGAAATTTATTGAAATAATATATTAAAATATAATTTTGACATTAACATATTAAAATAATATGGAAACATCAAAAAAACTAATTTTTAAAAAATAATAAAAAAAATAAATTTAATTTATTTTCTTTTAAAACACAGAAACAATGCAAATCACTGTTGATACAAGATTAAGAAACAAAGGTATTGTAACGGTAGCGTGGATAAGCTTAATATTTCCCACCCGGTGGGTGTGTTTATGGAATTCAACTTTCAGTAGCAATGAGATTTCGAGAGCGGAAATGGGAAACAATCTGTATTTTTTTAAATTTCAGATTTTTTTTTAATGTTTTAAATCATTTTAATACGTTAATTTTTTTAAAAAAATATTATTTTAATACATTTCATAATAAAAAACAACTGCAAAGACTTTAAAAATTATTAAATTAAATTTTTAGTATTTGTTTTTTATAATTTTAATATATTTATATAAAAAGCTAAAATAATATTATTTTAATATATTTTTAAATAAAAAATATTTAAAAAAAAAAACACATTTTGAGAAGACATTATCATGTACACACAGAGTTCACATGTTGAAGGTCAAAGAAGGAACCTCACATCACAGAAATTACTCCTGTTGGAAAGTGATTTATCGTACTGACAAGAGACCACACACCGAAGAAATATTAAAGAATTGAAGTGAAGTGGGGTGGGGACCATCCTAACTCCATTTAAAACATTGCTGTGTGTTTATGTCAAACCTGCGCACCACCTAGTACATAGGACCCTTCAATAATTCTACCTTGCCCACACAACACATGAAACACGGTTCAGCCTTGGTAAGCCGCCTTCCATTTGTCCGACCTTCGTTTTCTTTTTCTTTTTCTTTTTTCATAAAAATTTATTAAAATAATATTTTTTATTTTTTAAAAATTTAATTTTATAATACCATCCCATTAATATTCCAACCACATTCCTAAAATATTTTTGTGTCTTAAAATCATTTAAAACAAATTACTTTTTTTATTTTAAATTAATATTTTTTGATATTTTTAAATCATTTTAATAAGAAAATATCAAAAATATTTTTTAAAAATATTTTTTTTATTTTAATATATTTTTAAATAAAAAATATTTTAAAGAGTAAAGAGAAAGATGAAGATGCTAGTCATACGTGGAAGAAGATATGCTACCTATGCATAGTCATAGGATTTAGACTCTTTTGGGTGGGTTGACTCATCTCAATATTTAATTAAATTGTAGACCCGTAGGATCATACAAGTTAATTTTAAACTTTTAATTTTGATATGCTAAAGTTAAAAAAAAAATAAAAAAAAAAACCAATTTTAAGAAACATGCTACACTGGTAATGCTTCCACGCACTTCTTCTTTATTGCATGCTCTAAGCAAAAGCATGAAGAGAAGCAGACAAGGAGAACAGTGCTAACTAACCTCTAGAAATCAATGACTTCACGGAATGCAACTCCTGTTTCTTAATTTAACGACTTCCTCCAGTCTACTTTTATATACAGTAGCAGCCTTCGTCTCTAGCTGCTAATCACGCAGAAAGACATTTCATGTTGACAAGCCATTAAACGATAATAACCATGCTTGGATGCCAAAACATGCAGGCAACCGTGATTGTCAGCGTGTGCTTGCGCCACCGATAAATAATAAAAAGCTTTAAAACAGACCAGTCCTTCATGCACAGGACTACGAGGACGACAGAAACACACGGGATCAATCTTGAAAGCTTGCAACTGGACATAAGAAAATTGTTGCTGTTACCTTGTACCAAGGTGGGGAGGGAATCTTACCAATCACAGGCTGCATCGTTCCTCACACACGAGAAGTCAGGGGATGGGAGGAGCCATTGTCACTACTCTGCATGGTCTGCTAATATATTGATCAGATCATGTGCAGGCATGCAAAACCTTGAAAATGAACGCTATGGTCTACCATGCAATGATGTAGCAGCATACACAGAGAGCATGTATATATTAAGTTCTGTCAGTGGCAAAACGTAAACCCAGCTGCTTGATGAGTAGCACTAAACAAAATGAGGGTAAGGATGTTTGAGCAATCACAACAAGGGAAGGATAAGACTGAATGATACTCGGCAGAGGAAGAAGATGCATCTTAGGGAAACTAAAAGGTGGATTAATGGCACAGAAACTATATTTTGGAGAAGTTAACTGTCATCAATGGACAATAAAGCTTATTCGGGCGTGCGTTTAAGAATTGCACGTTCACTGTCTTCACAGGGAAACCTCATGTCTGGGAGTGAGAGCAGCAGATGATACCTGGATAGCCCAAATGAGTCCACGGCCACATCTCACGAAAAAGGGCTGCAGGGGGCTACATCACTTATAGGTAACTCATTTCCATCATCTCACAAAATATTTTCCTTGAGCATCATACACTGCTGAGGAGCTGGTCAACCTACATGCCTTTCAGAATGAAGATCAAGCTCCTGGGCACGATTTTAATTCAAAATTGATCAAGCAGCAAGGATAAAAATGCAGCAAGACTAGAACAAAATGCAACACTTCACCAGGTACACAAAAGCGTAGCTGTCAACAACTCGGTAAATCCATGAGAAAGAGTAGAAGCCTAACACAAAGGTAATGCAAGGTTTCTGGCCTGGGATAAGTTAATAGGGTTGCAGATTGCATGCATCTGTTATTGCATCACCAGGATTAAAAATTGAGGAGTAACTCAAAACTGTATTTTACGCCCTTCAATCAGTTTAGCGACTTCACATGCTTTTCAACATGGAAATCATTTAGCAACTTCGAAAGAAATCCTGAAAAATCAACCACCTTTACTCCATTGTATAATGAAATTTCCTAGTTCTGAAATGTCTAACAAACTTGCTAGTTATGAAAATCCTCTGCATATTAGGTCTTCAGTTAACGGGGCTGATATGAACACTAGTGGGTGAGGGCTCTGCAATTAGCAACTGGAACGCTCAGCTGCTGCAGTGCAGTCTATCTCTACAGGCCCTGCATTCAGGCAAAAAAGCTCCCCGTCCGATTAGCAGCTCCAAAAAGTTCAGCATTCCATTGCTAAAAGACTCTGTAGCTTGCAATTACATGCAACAAGTAGCACTCCAGAGTTTGTTGTCTTTGATACACTGTTGGCCTTTAAATTACATGACTTGGCTTTTCATTTTTTTTTATTAGTCAATTTTTGCTAATCAACTTACCAGACTTGATAGCATGACATGAGATCATCTCCCCTAAAAGTGCTATTTCTATTCAAGTCCTAGAACGTGCTTCACTGATGTACCTTGAAAGTGTGAAATAAGTAAATTAGTTTCCCTAAAGGCACTATTTCAACTAGGAAGTTCTAACATACTTCCAAATTTATATTACACAGGAGCACAGTAAGTTGCAGCTGTGACAACCTCTCTCTCTTAAATTTCATGGAAACCTGAACTCTATATCTTATCATTTAAGTTCCTACCTTCCATTTAAAATCTACCACTAAAACAGAGCGTGAAAACAGAAGGTAGTAAATTCAAGTAAAAGTGGACACTAAAGACTACCATATCTCATCTACTCCCTTCCTTTAGTTCATCACGCAACTATCGGTAAGGGTAATCATGGAAATCTGGAAAAAGCAATCAATCAATTGGAGGAACAAAACAACATAAGGAAGTGCAAGCAAACTTATTCACAAAGCTCAATGGAAACAAAGAAATAAAAGTGTAGCAAATCACCACAAGACAAAACTTCAGGCACATATGCAAAAGAATTCATGCAATAGATAAAAGACTACCAAGTTTCAGTCATGACAAACCTCTCAGTCATTCACTGAACTGAATTTTGCGCTGCTACTTGCAACCAAACACTCACCAACATCAAAGTCCAAACAGAAGAAACAAACCATTCCAGATAGTTAAGGAGTAACTAAATCAACCAAGATAAAATTAGATTTCAACTACTAGGCAATTCTGCAAACAAAATGCCCAAAAGCCAAAATGCCTGCAAAATAAAGATTAGATTTCAACTACAAGGCAGTTGTGCAGACAAAATGCCAATAACTCTACATGATTATACTACAACATTACAGCAAACTGCTACGACAACAAAGTAACCACAAAAACGAAGTGCCTTACATCGCTAAGTAGCCTTCACCTTATCATCCCCTACAACCGAAAGTATGGGCAAGGTACTTAAAAACTCATCAAGACCCTCAAAAAACCCAATCCCTTCAATATTATCCTCCTCCCCATGCCCAGGCCCATTCCTTTGACTTGGTCCAGGTGCAGCCTCATCCACCTCATTACTAAACATCACATTCAAATCCAACTTTCCCAAATCTTTTGCTGCCTTCCTTTTGCCACAACTCCCTTCCCCCTTTTCCACCACCTCCTCTGGCACACTACCCCCACCATCACCATCCTCATTTTGAATATTTTCTGTTCCAGCCCCTGCTCCTACCCCCTTCTTCAATCTTTCATTTTGTGATTTTTTCGCATGTTTATTCGGAGTTCCTTTCCCCTTTGCATTTTTTGCTTTCTTTCTCTTTTTTACACCCCACTCATCACCGGAATCAGACTCATCTTCACTTGTGTCAGAGATATCTATATACACATCATCTTTATAAATCACCTTTTGCTTCAGTTTATTATACATTTGACCACCACTACCAACAGCACCACCAGCTGGGAAAGGAGTGGAAAACATTGCAGAAAACGGAGACCAATTACTACCAAACTCATTACCTACTTTCTCATTATTACCTGAAAACCCCAACGGAAAAAATCCCCAGCAGCAAAAGTATGTATCTTTACCAGTCACCGGTGGTGCTGGTACCATGACAGCATGAAATGCCCTTCTACAACTTTGACACCTTAGAATACACTCCTCATAAGCTTTAGGATACTCGTAAAGTATATAACAATAAGGACACGCAGTCCAAAAACTCGATAACTCTGGCTCACTCGCATTCGCATGCTTTGTCCCAGTTGCAGCAGCAGCGGTGAAGGTGGTTGTGTGCTTCATCGCTTGCCTCGAATCAGTGGCACTCGGTTTTGGCGCTGATCGAGATAACCCAATCACAACCTCTGGCCGAGTTGGCTCAGTGGGAATCTTAGACAGAGTTGACTGCTTATTTGGCTCAGTGGAAGACTTCAGCGGCGGAGGCTCACTGGGAGCCTTAGACGGGGTTGACAGCTTATTTAGCTCAGTGGCGGCCTTCAGCGGGGTAGGCTGCCGAGTTGGCTCATTGGGAGCCTTAGACGGAGTTGGCTGCTTATTTAGCTCAGTGGCGGCCTTCAGCGGGGTAGGCTGCTTAGGCGGTTCGATTGGTTTCTGCTGAGGCTGTCGCCAAGTTGGCTCGGGATTTCTCTGCTGAGTCTGTGAACGAGGTGACTCGGCGGGTTTGGTCTGAGAGGGGAACCTAATTGACGACTCAGGCATCCATGGCATACTGAACTGCGGAACAGGCCGAATCGGCTCAGGATTAGACGGCGGTTGCTGTTGAAATGGTGGAGGTGGCGGTTGCTGAGTCACGAGAAGACCGAGCTGACTCAGTTGTAACTCATGATCATACATTGCCTTCTTAGCAGGATTCGAAAGCACGAGCCAGGCCTCCGACACAAGCTTGAACGCCTGATCAGCGAAGAGCAGCCGGTTCCTCGTCGGGTTGAGCAACAAGGCGAGCTTCCGATACTGATCCGTAATGAGTTCGAGATCCTGGGTCAAGCGACCGAGTTGGAGAATCATATAGTAATCATAGTGGTGATTGTTCTCGACGCGTAACTCTCCGGCGAGGAGAGTGTCGGCAACGGCGATGATTTGATCGGAGAATTCGTAGAGTCTCGGGTCGGATTCTCTGGCTCGGATCGCGAAGCTCTTAGCCCCGTGCAAGTCACGTGCTGCTAAGAGTTTCTCTGATATAGTTAACCACCGCTCTGCTTCTACTCTGTAACCGTTTCCGCCTCCGCTGCTGCTACCGTCCATTTCTTTTTGTTTATCTCTCTAAAATTATTCTCTCTCTCTCTCTAAAAATTTTATTGGTCTTTTCTTTTAAAGGGCAATGGGGAGAGAGGGAGGAGAGAAAATTGGGGAGTGGATATATTGTCTGGACGAAAATGGACGGGTAGTTTCAAAGAACTACGTAAACTGTCTGCTTTAAGGGACTTGAGGAGGGGTTCTTTTGGTCATTCTGTAACCTGTTCTCCTAGTGTTGTGTTTTTGTGCTGGAGATGGGGAGCGTGTGATGTTGAGGGTGTTTTGGCCATTTAAGGAGGGAGATCGGTGTTTTTGTTTGTTTATGGGGATTTTAATGAGGGGTATTCTGGTCATTAGATACGTGGTCCGGCACGGAGACAGTCATGGAAATTAATGGAGGGTGTTATGGTCATTGAAATTGGGAGCTTATGTTGAGAAATGGAAGGACTGTTTTGTCATGTGGGAGAAGAAAGAAGGACTGGTTTTGATATTGGTAATGGCAGGGAGGAGGCTGCTTTGGGGGGTAAAAAAGGAAAGAAGAGGCTGGAAATGAAGGACAGCTGAGTTGGGACACTTTGGTGGGTGACGGACAGAAGGGTTTATTACAATTTCCGTTTTAGAAAAATCCAACTAAGGTTCTGTTTGGCAGTACAAATCATTGCTATTTGAAAGTAGGAGTATACATACTAATAGGATAGATACAGGCATTGGTAGCCCATGAGCAGGGGAGAACCAATGGGTATTCACATATACTCCCTACAAAAGGCCTAAAGCCTGCCTGTATATTATATTATTAACCAAAACTAACGCATGCAGTGAATTTTTATTTTTTAATTTGATTATTGGTTTTTTTTTTTTTACAACCGAGACTTTTTTAACTCAAATTAGAGCTTAATTAGATAAATGTTTTTTAAAGGTGAGGGTTGAATTGAAAGATAAAGAACTAAAGTGATAGAACGGGTAAAATAGATGGCATGCATGCAATTTATTTAAAAAGTTCATTTTAATCCCCTATTTTTTTAAGTTATTGGTAATCAGTCCCTATAATTTTTAAATATATATATTTTGGTATCAAATTTCATTTTTTTCTTTTTAGTCCTTTTTTGGGTGGAGGAAAGAGGGGGGGTCACCGAATTTTGGCTTAGAGAGAGAAAATTATCGTTGGGAAAGATTTTGACCATAAAAACGGTTGATTTCTATGTCAAAAGGTTCCACATGATGAGGAGAGTTAATATTGGGTGTTTGTTTTACCCTGAAATACCTAAAAATAGATATTGGCTTGAGAAGACTCTTGGTTTCAAATTGATTTCGGGTTTTTGGTTGTTTTTATTGCGTTTTTAGAGGCCATAGATTGGTTTAATAAGGTTTCTAAAGTATTTTCTAGGTGTTTTAGGTATATAAAAAAAAGGGGTTAAAATCAGTTTTTAGGTAAAAACAAATCTTGTTTTTTCGGTCACACCAATGGTCGGATTCTGGGATTTCTAGATGACGTGTTGTCTACTGCGATATACCTGCTTTCTTATTGATTGGGTCAGGTGCTAAGCCTGGCTTCCCAGGCCCAGCAACGTCTGGCCTCTTTGCTTTTTTAAAAAAAAATATTTTTTTATATTAATGGCTTTTTTATACATGTATTTTAAAATAATTCTTAAATTTATGTTTTAATTAATATTCATTATTTGTGATTTTTTTGGGTTTTTTTTAGCCTTGGTTGAATATCGATTATTTTTTAATTATTTTGAGTGTGTTTGATTTTTTCATAGGTTAGTATAATTCATCTATAGTTGTTTTGTATATTTTATATAGATTAAATATTTATTTTTGATAATATTTTTAATATGTTCAACATTGCATAATATTTTTCTTATTCTTTTGTTTTATTCAATAAATATTATGTGTGTGCCAAACTCTATTACAAATTGATTTTCATAAATAAGTTAATTAAACACAACCAGGTAAATGACCCGTGTTGCGATATTAAATATTTTGATTTATACTGGTCTCTTGATTTTCCTAATTATGTTTTTATTTATCGTTAATTATGTTTTTTTTCATTTATTTACACAATGGTTCGTGATTTATTTAGTTGGAAACGTGCATAAGTTTTTCGATTTACATTAATGATTTTTTTATGTAAAAAAAGACGTTGAGAAATTCTACATGTTCAAGTTTTTTTAATCATGTATTGATGTTTTCAATTTGATCGTTATTCTTATTATTTCTTTTTTTCCTTAACTCTTTTATAAGAGTTTTATTGTTTTTAATTTCACATTTTAATCTAAGTTGATCATGTATTATTATTTTTTATTTTGGTCCTCATTGATCGGTTTTTTTATATATATTTTTCTGTTTGCTATCATTGTCTTTTTTTTTTCCATGTGATTCAAATAAAGTCAGCTTCTTTAGTTGATTGGGACTATAACCCGAGTTATTGGATTTCTCTTATTTTTTAAAACATCCTAGTGACGCTTAAATTTTTAATTGGAAAAATAATAAGGACTCGCAACGTAGCGCGGGCACCAACCTAGTAACAAAACCTAAAAGAACTCGGTGTTTCATTGTACACACACTCACATTTAACTGTGGATTTATATAGTGAAGTTACCATTTAGCCATTTATAATTTAAGTCTTATAGTATGCATTTAAGGGTAATATTGTATTTTTCACGTGACACATTTGCTATTACATGATTGAATGGGGGTAAATGAGTCTTTTAACCTTTTTATCTGCATAATATAATGTCTAAAATACCCTAAAACTTGAAATTCCTTAATTATAAAGGCATAAGCGTATTCAGTTTTTTATTCTTCTTGTCATAATGTATTTACTAAAGTGCCTTTTAAGTTAAATGATGTAATATTCCACATCGACGGGTGATGATTTGGTAGCTGACCTTATTAGTGGTACTGGTTGCTGACTTGTCAGACGTATTTTGGGGCCATGCATGGTTACCAAGAATAAATTCATGAGGGCGGTAAGGCCCAAAACGAACAATATCTGGCATATTTGGTCGGGCTGTAACATTTGGTATCAAAGCCAGCCTCACTGGCTGTCCGGTTATGCCGACGAGGTCGTCAGGCTCATTGAGAGGGGTGAATTATAATATCCCACATCGGTGGGTGAGGATTTGGTAGTTGGCCTTATTAGTACTGTTGGTTGTTGACTTGTCGGACACGTTTTAGGGCTACGCGTGGTCATCAAGAACAAATCCATGAGGGCGGTAAGGCCCAAAACGGACACTATCTGACAGGTTGGGCCGGGTTGTGAAAAATGATCTACAACTAAGATTGAGAGTTTTTTTGGTCTTTTTATTATGTTTTTTTTTAATAGTGTGGGTTTAGGGGCAATTTGATACTTGCATAAATTAAAAAAAAAATTGAAGAGAAAAGTTGCCAGCATGTGGAAGGCATCTGCGCCCTTTTAGCGGTGCATGCGGCGCCTTCCAGTGGCCGACACCACATTTCAAGACAGTGTTCAATGTGTATTACTTCTCCCTTCACGATTGTTGTTACCTACTTTTGGGTCCTCATACAAAAAAAATTCAAAAAATTCAAAAACATTGTCGGAAGAAAACCTTTTGGACTTTTCTTCCTCAAAATTGAATTTTCTTTATCAATAGGACCTTCATCAATGAAAAATATGCTGTCAAATTTCAATCTTTGCATCTTTAAACTTTCTCAACCAATCTTTGTATTCAAAAACATTGTCGGAAGAAAACCACATTTCAAGACAGTGTTCAATGTGTATTACTTCCCTCTTCACGGTTGTTGTTACCTATTTTTGAGTCCCCCACAAAAAAAATACAAAAAATTCAAAAACATTGTCGGAAGAAAACCTTTTGGACTTTTCTTCCTCAAAATTAAATTTTCTTTATCAATCGCTCAGAAAATGACCAAAGATTGGTTGAGAAAGTTTAAAAATACAAAGATTGAAATTTAACAGCATATTTTTCATTGGTGAAGGTCCTATTGATAAACAAAATTCAATTTTGAGGAAGAAAAGTCCAAAATCAAATGTTTAAGGACTCAATTAGATTTTATTGAAAGATTAATTGAGTTTATGAAGGGTTTGATTGCAAGAAAAATTAATTTTTAAGTCAATTTAGGCTTTAATTGGAAAAAATTAAAGTGTGGGGGTCGAATTACAATTTTTAAGAGTTAATTTGGTCAAATCTGGTGCTTAATTGCATAAATATTAAAGTTTGATATGCAATTCGGAACTTGATTGAAGAAATCCAAAACCAAGGACCAAACTAGAAAAGATGCATAAATATAGGGGCTAGAATTGACCGAAGCAAGGGTTAAATTAAAGAAATTGAAAGTTTGTTGATCAATTGAGGGTCAAAATGTACAAATTAAAAACTAAGAACCAAAGTGAAAAGGTGGCCAACTTCAGAGCTGACATTTGAATTTGACAGGGATGCAATTGAATTGATTCTTAAAATCAAAATCTCAATTGAGGACTTGATTGAACAAATTGAAAATTGAGAACTAATTTGGAAATAGACTTTTGGTGCCATTTTCTTTTAAATGAAAGACGTTTCATTCATTGTTATGTACACACACACACACACACACACACACACACACACACACCAAGCTCAAAACAGTGTTGTTTTGAACGACATTGTACATCTTCTTTTTCCTCTAGACGCGCTACAAACAAGGGAAGAAGAAGATTGTTCCCTTGTAGCGCCTCTCTCCCTCGCTCTCTCAAATACTCAAAACTCGACACAACCCACACCCATGGCCTACCACCACATTAAAAAATAGAGGGGACAAGCCCTGTAGGGGGCTGCCCAGCAACCCTACCCATTCGGCATGATTGGACAGGGTAGGATAACTCTCTTTCCCTTTCCCCCTTATAAATACTAGAGGGTGGAAAGACCGGGGGAAGAGACGAGGAAGAGGGGATGATAGAACAATGAGAAGACAAGAGATAGAAAGAGAAGGAAAAACAAAACAAAAGAGAAAAACAAAGAAAGAAAACACAGGGGAAAACAAAGGAAGGAAAAGGAAGAAAATGAAAAAAAAGAGAGAGAAAGGAGGAGGGGATGGAAAAACAAAAAAAAAACAAAGAGGTGGAGAGAACAAAAGAAAAGGAAGAAACAGACATGAAAAAGGGAGACAAAAAACAGGAAAATAAAAAGGGAAAAAGAGAAGAAACAAAACAAAAAAAAAACATACGAAAGGAGAAGAGATAAGAACAACAGAAGAAAATAAGAGGAAAAAAAACAAAAACACAAAAACAGAAAGAAGAAGAAACACAAAGAAACAGAAGAGAAAAGGGGAGGAACCACCGCCTGCCGCCGCAACATCGCCATTATCAACGACAGCACCACCACTGCCAAGTCAACCCCTCTCCTCCTTCATCATCTTCTTCTCCTTCGGGCGCCCTCTACTGTTTTGCAAGTGAACAGTGGAGAGCTTCTCCACTGTTTATTGGGCCGGACAGTGCTGGCCTAGACCAAAATGGTCGGGCTAGGTCCAGTCCAAAAGAGAGAGAAAATACCTTTTAGGCCAACATCGGCTCCACCCTTGTCTTGGGCTGATTTTGGCCCAACACCTTTGGGCCGAGCCGATCTCGGCCCAATTTCTTTTAGGCCGATTTTGGCCTAGCTAGGATGGGCTCAACCCATATAATTGGGTCAGGCCCATCCCCATTATATTATTATAATATAATATTATATATTAATAAAAACAATTTTAAAAAAATAAAAAAAATCCTTTCAAAAATTTGTGACTTCTCGCGTAGCTTTCTACTTTTAATATTGGCTTGTATTTTTATACTGTAAAGATACAAATCTGATATTAAAATACCAATTTTTCTTTGAAATGTTGCAAAAAACATTATATAGAAAAACAACAAAAAAATATTATTTTTATGCATATGGCCAAGTCTCTCAAGCTTATAAGAAATTTTCATATCATATTTTCATACAACAAAAAATATTCAAAAAAGATATATGTATTAGCATGTATTTTGAGCTTTAATAACCAGTTTATTAAAACCATAAGAACTAGGCCAGTATTTCAAAATATTAAAAAATATATTTTATTTTTTCTTTTAGTATCTGAGATTATGAACTTATACGTAAGACGTATTCCCGATATTAAAATGTAGTTTTTTTTATTGACATTAGAACAATTAGATTTTTATCGGATAAGATAAGGATTTTCTTATTGAGGAGGATTTGTCTTCAACCTTAGACAACCTAACAATCAGACAATTATTTTAATCAGACAATTAAACAATACAACTTACCCTAGGTAAGGCATATGAGGGGTGTTAATACCTTCCCTCTACGCAACCACTCTCCGTGCCCGATCTATGAGACCAGTTAGGGTTTCTAGTGACCAAATACTAGGTGGCGACTCAAATTTCCTCCTTTTACTATTAAATAACAAGAATTCCTTGTTTTGTCTCCCCTATTCCACGATTTCCATATCCTAGAGAGGACTTATCACCGCGACGCGTGTCCACATGCTACAACGGTGGTGAGGCACGTACAACCACCCTATGTGCAGTGGAGCTTCGAAGATATTTTTCTTTTCCTCTTCTTTTCTCTCTCTTCAACCTTTAAAAACGCGTTGTCATTGCAAAAAGTTAGAAAAGTGTGTTATTTTTTAATTTTATCGCATTTGACCCTCATTCTTTTAATTGTATCAAATTTCATTGATTTTTTTTCAATCTTATCCTTTGACATTTAATTTTTATATCAAATTTATCATTTTTATTTTATGATATTTTAGGTTGACCTTCAATATTTTGATTTCTAACTTAGATTCTTGGCTCCTTTATTAGATTTTAATTTCTTTTCAATCTCATCCTTGGATCCATGATCTTATTTTTAATTTTTTCATATTTGGTCCTCATTTTTTTTTTATGTTTTGGATACTTTTGTGATTTTCTTTTTAATTTTTCCATTCAATTCAAAATTTGATGATATTTAAGATTTGGCCCTCAATGTTTTGGTTTCTAATTTTGATTATTAGCCCTTTTATCAAATTTCAATTTATTTTCAATTTCATCTTTAGATCTATAATCTTTATTTTTTTTTAATTTGATCCTCATTCTCTTGATTTTTTTTTATTTTGGATTCATTTGTAATTTGATATAAATATTTTTAATTTTGCCATTCAATTCAAAATTTTAGCTTGACCTCTCATTTTTCTCTCTTCAAATGAGGTCCTTATTTTCTTAATTGCAATTTTTTTATCCTTTATTTTTTTTATTTCATCATTCAACATTTAATTTATTGGGATTTGGTCTCCTTGGTTTTTTCTATTGTTTTTAGGCCATACTCCATAGTCAATTTAGGACAAGTACCGTGTCACGGGTTGAGTGGGTTGACTCGAGTTAACCCAAGTCAACCAAATCTTTCTTGTTTAATAAAAAGTAAAAATAATACCATTTTGAAAAAAAATAAGAAATAGTTAATGGGTTTTAACCCCATTTTGACTGGATTTGTCCCAGGTTAACTGCGACATAGGTCAACCCTTGTTTTTTTTTTTTTAATCATATTACACTGAATTAATTCTCCTCTAATTTCTTTTGAAACTCGGACCGGTCTAAGCCACGAGTTAGCTGGGTCATGGATCAACCTGTCGGGTTAAGTCGAGTTTTAAAATTATGATTTTTTAGATACGATGCTTTCATTTTAGTCACTAGCTAGTATCATGAGTTTGAGAAATTAATACGAGTTGACATCATTTTCTTTCCTGTTATTAATTAATCTTATAAATCAAGAAAATGTAATTTATCTGGATATAATCAAATTCATTGTTAATTATCATAATTATTAATTAACTTATTAAGTTAAGAAATCCTATTGAAATTTAAATTGACTACAACTAATCTATTAAGGAATTCTATGAAAAATTAATTTGACTACAACTAATTATTTTCATTGATAATTATCATAATTATTGAGAATAAAATGACCTCAATAAATAAATTATTTTGATTTGAAAGGAATAAATATTATTTAGAATTTTAAATGAAACTAAAAAAAAAAGTAAAAAAAAGATTGTAATAGGTTATGTTGTTTTCAATAGAGTAAGATAATGAATTGCATTGTTGAGAACACTATATGGTTGCGCTATTCTAAAAAAATGTAATTTATTGACTATGTTATTTTTTTTTAATTATGTTGCTTTATTAATTTTTTAACCTATGTTACTTGAAAAAAAAAATAGGATTTTAATTGTTGAATGCATTTGAAATCTTTAACGTACTATAAATGTTAACAAGGCATAAAAAAGTAAAAATCCATTTAAGCACACAAAAATCAAAATCGAGGTAGAGGTCATGGAATCATAAACTACCGTAAATGATCAAAATCATAGTTTGCAATTTAAAACCGAATTATTTTTATATAAAAAAATTAAGATTATACTAGTGCTTTAATGAAGCGAAAAACATTTAAGATTTAAGTTATAGGCTTTACTTAGTTAAATAAATGTGATTAATTTAATAATATAATTAAAAAAGCAGGTAATGACAATAAATAAACTAAACTAAACTAAAAAAATATACAATGATAAATTCTAAAAATAAACACGGCCAATATTATAAAATAATATCTTTTCAATATTTTTAAAAGGTTTTTATGATTTTATTTGATAATAAAATAAAATTAAAGAAAAATGTGACAACTCCATTGAAAATAATAATAAAAAATCTCAATTCTTTAAAATAAAATGTTGACGGATGTAATTGGAAAAAAAATTAAATTAAAAGAGCATAAAAACAAACTCGAGTTCACCCGAGTCAATCTGCCATCATACGCGATTTGAGTTATGAGATTGGAATAACTCCATAGAAAAAAAATTGAATAAAACAACGAAACTCAAATCTTAGACAACTCATTTTTGAAAGTCGAAACTGAAAAAAAAAATCTAAGAAAAAGCAACAGGAAAAAAGACTCAAGTTAACCCGATTAGCCCATGACCTCGGACATAAGATTTGGATAATTCCATTTAAAAAAAGTGAAAAAAAATCACTAATATTGTAGGATAAAATTAAAAAAATAATCAATTTTTTTTAAAAAAAGAAAGAAGTCAACTCGAGCTAATATTTGAAACTCATCATCCGAGTTATGAAGTTGAGACTAACCCCTTATAAGGCAAACTTAAAAAAATTATGAAGTCAAATCTTCAATCAATAAAATATTGAGGGATAAAAAAAAACAATTCAATCAAAAAAGAATAAAAAAGTAAATATCAATAAAACAATGATGGGAAATTTGATATAAATATAAAATAAAACTAAATGCCTAGGGATAAAATTAGAAATAAATTAAGAATATAATAAAAAATAGCAATAAAAAGAATAAGGACTAAATTTGATATAAAAATTAAATGAAATCAAATGGTAAGGGATGAAATAAAAAAAATCAATAAAAAAAATTCATAACAAAATAAATAACAATCAAAAGAATAAAAATCAAATTTGATAAAAAATAACATGACTTGACACATTTAAATTTTGGTAGGCCAATGCGATCCCCGATTAGAGGATTGAGATAAGAGGAATGAGAAGAAAAAAAAGACTATCGGAGCCCAATCGCTGCCCATCCAACGACTTGTGTCGAACTACCAAGAAGAGCGCGTGCATGAAGCTTCAATGCCGTTATGGAAGTTGCCGTTTGGCCACTGAATAACTTCTTATGCGCTGCTTGAACACGATAAATGCTTCTCACCTGTTAGCACGTGCATCGACTACACCAATTTATTTACCATAATCCCATTTTGTTTTAATTTTAATTTTGGTCTTTTAATATTTAATTATTTTAAATTAGTAAATTTTTATTTTATTTTACAAAATCAAGCCTCAATAAGCACAAAAAAATTCTCTGATATTAAAAAATTCTCATATCAACACAGCTAAAATAAATTACCAAATCAAATCCTAAATAAAATCAATAGAAAGTAAATGTGAAAAGATAAAAAAAGAAAAGAAAGTTGAGTGTTAAAAAAAAAGAAGACATGAACTTCCCTTGACTGCAATATACTGAGAGTACTTTAGTGTTTTTTTTTTTTTTTTTTGTCTTATTCACATATAGTTGGAAACTTGGAATCAACAACTCTTCTAAGATCCTTGACCTAGATATACCCTCTGGTAAAACGTTGAAAATGAAAAAAAAAACCCATATACTGATAACAAAATACTATTTTTTTTTTGTTTTAAATGAGAACCTGTTCTTAACTTCTTATTTTGTTTGTAAATATGGAAAAACTAAATTTACATTGAAAATGTGAAATCGACACCAAAAAAAAAAAAAAAAAAAAAATTAAATTTGAAAATGTTTAAGAATATAAAGAAAGCCATTCCTTTTGCTTTGCCTTTTTTCTCCCCTCTTCTCCTTTTGATCCTTTACACAACCATGTACCCATCAGAGCAGGGTTGTTTAGCTGGCAACCTCAGGAACACACACACCCACGTTGTTTGACCTCTTTACATAGTTTTCTCCGTCTTTCTTTGAGACAAAAACAAGTGTTCCTTTCTTGTTCTTTAAATAACACTTTAACCCCACCAGCCCACCACCTCCTCCTCCTCCTCTCTCCGGGATTTTTTTAATCAATTAATTATATCTCTCCTACGTCTATGAATTCTCCTCATTTCTATCCATCCAAAGACACAAACTTTACCTTTATTTGTCTCTCCAATGGCTATCCCATCACCACCTTTCTCTCTTTCAAAACACTCCTTATCCAATTCCCCTTCATTTCATGCTTCCAACCCTTCATTGGATCCCTCTAAAGCTTCAGCCTTGGGAACCCAAAATGTAAACTTTTCGTCTTTCTCTCTGTGTATGGATATAAAGATGTTATATTTATTTAGCTTCTTTTTGTTGGTTTATCTGTTTATTGCTTATCTTGTTGCAGGTCTTTGGTTCTAAGGCTAATTTAGGAGGAGTTGAGCAGACCCATTTGAGATTGCGGAATAATTTGAAGTAAGTTGTTGTGAGTGCCTTGGTTTTGTATTGATTTTCCTTCTCTTGTTGTCAAAAGTTACTGTTTTATTTGATTTTCTTATTGTTGTTTAATTTCTGTAGCTAAATCAATAATTAACTCAAATTTTAATTTTAATGTTGTACTGTTATTTTAACCAGAGGTTTATCTTGAACTATTTTGTTTTTGATTTATTGAGCTGAATTGATTTCAAAATCAATCTTGATATGACTTTGTATTCATAATTTAATCATAGAATATCTGGGATCTGACACTAGCAGACTTTACAGGGATCTTCAAAATGACCAGTTAAAGTTGCAGGTGGATGCATGTGGTTGTTTTATACAAAGAATTATTCTTTCTGTACTTCAAAAATGTATAGTATAGTGCAAGGACATAACTTGCCTCATTATTATTTTTATCTGTCTACGTTTTTCTTGAGCTAAAAACATATATTGTTTCATCAATTTTCATTTACTCTGCCATCCCTTGGTTAAAATACTGAGGACTTTTCCCCTGCTGATGATTTATCCGGTGATGTTGGGGATATTACTGCCTGGTGATTTTCTGATGATTTTTTTTTCCTATAAACATCTAAGTCTTTTTAATCATCTACTTTATTTATAGGAGAGATTGTATAGTATAAGACAATGACTACAACCAGCAACCTTTGGTATTGAGCTTAAGAAAGAAAGATAAGCCTGTCTTTGATTTAATACAAGTTTTTTGCCATCTACTTCATTAGTGTGTTGCATATTTGCATATTCTACTAAATTGGCTTTCTTCAACGATTTCAGGACAAATTCAGATTTGAGATTACAGGCTTCCAGGGAGCCTCCTGGACTGACTAAGGAACTTAAAAGTGACAAATCCGAGCGCATGGAAAGAATCGAACATGGTTCTGATTTATTTGATGAGATGAAACAACGGTTCCTGAGCTTCAAAAAGCATAAATACATGTAAGGAGAGAAGAGCTTTGGCCTGATGTGATTTTTCTTTGATGGAAACTTATCTTGTCCTCTAATGTGAGGTAAAATTTGAGCAGGCAAAACTTGGAACTCTACGAAAAGCTTGCCAAAGGGCAAGCACCAAAGGTAATACTGTTTTCTTATTTTTTTGAAGTATGTTGTACATATTCTGGATGCATCTTAGCATCTTGTTTGGCTTTTACTGTGATTTTGATGCTGAATGTCAGAAAAATATTATTATACTTCAACTAACAAATCCAAGTGCAGTTTATGGTGATTGCTTGTGCAGACTCAAGGGTTTGCCCTTCGTCCATCTTAGGATTCCAGCCTGGTGAAGCTTTTGTCGTTCGCAATGTTGCAAATATGGTGCCACCCTATGAGGTATATGACACTTTGCATCTAATATGTCCTAACATCATGTCTGTGTTTTATTTGAAGCATTGATGCCTTGGAGTGAACACTTACAAAACAATAGTTTTACTAAATATGTTTACCAGCATCTGTTCTTTTTGTTTGATATTGGTTCTATTTATGCAGAATGGACCATCTGAAACAAATGCAGGCTTAGAGTTTGCTGTAAATTCTCTGAAAGTAAGTTATACACGCCTACAACTCTAGGCTTCTTTCTTTTCTCGCATTCCCTTGAAGTCATGGGTTTATACAACGGAGTTATACAAAGTATATGTGCATATTGTCAAAACTGAATTATAAGTAGGACACCAGGCTATAAAGTAAAGCTGATGACTCATATTACCCATTTAATCATGGACAGTAAGGGCATTAGCATCTGGGAAGTTTTATATCTAGAGCCAGAAGTGCTCTATGTCCAGCTTTAGAATATGCAACAGTATGGAAACTGGTTACTTTTGAAGTCTCCTAGATCATATTTATCTTTATTTGACAAATCATAAATAATCCTTTTGCAGGTTGAAAACATTTTAGTAATTGGTCACAGTCAATGCGGAGGCATTCGCGCTCTAATGAGTATGCATGATGACGTAGAAACAAGGTCCAGTCAAGATAACATATGCTTTGAAATCTAGTCGTTTCTTGCAATCATCAAATATCATATTTGTTAAGGTGTGGATTTATGTTTATCCCTCTATTTTAGCTTTTCTACAATTTTTTATCTTCAGTAGCCTCATTGGAAGTTGGGTTTCTGTGGGGATGAATGCAAGAGTAAGAACTAAGGCAGCCACGAAACTTCTGAACTTTGACCAGCAGTGCAAACATTGTGAAAAGGTGATTATGCTTTACTGAATTTAAAAGGCTATGGTTCCTGCTTTACCCAGCGTGCTTGTCTGCATATCTAGTTTTTCTCTCTCTCTCTCTAAGGCTTGAGAACAAACCCCTTTTCGTAAGATTTTTCTTTTATGCTTGAGCATTTTCCTTCAGTTCTGAGCTTGAAGTTTGTAGTTTTGATACATGTTTTGCTTGCTCTAAGCATTTTCCCTTTTCTGTTAATTTGTTTTTATCCAGTTCTTTCTTTCATTAAATAGTTGATGGTGACCAACTTGATGCTTTTGAAATTTGTGGCCAGTATCTGAGAAATGGAACGAGAAGTTTAACAACTGCATGTTTGCTACTGGATTGGGTCTAGATTGATCCTTTTTACTGTTTTGCTTTATCACAACTCTGGCAATCTTCCCTGTGTGTACCCCTCTAAGAACTTGCGAAGGGGACAGCCCTACTTTGCAAAGGCAACTGTTTTTTCTCCAATCCCATTTCTATTCCTGTTTAATATTGAAAGTTTTGGGCCTTGATGCCCACATGAAATTTCTTCTTAATGAATAATAGGTTTTGCGGGTAGACAAGAATATATTTGATAAGAGGTGGCTTACAAAACTTAAAACCATGGTCATGCCGGATGATTTGTTCCTGACATTGTTTCTACAGGAATCAGTCAACTGTTCATTGGCAAACCTCCTCACTTATCCATGGGTGGAAGAAAAAGTGAGGAATGGGGAACTTGCTATTCACGGTGCCTATTATGACTTCGTCGACTGTGCATTTGAGAAATGGACTCTGGATTACAAGGAAAGCAATCTGAAGGACAAAGGTGGGAGAGTTGCAGTAAAAGACCGAGCATTTTGGTTCTGAATTTTGCTGCTATTGATTTATCCATATGTTGTTGTTGTTGTTGTTGTTTAGTCTTCTTAGTGCTTTGTTTATATACTGTGAAGACACAGACAGACAGACAGAAAAATAATGTTATTCCTCGAATTCCAGGGAACAACTACTATGTTATATGTGTGGTTGTATTATAATCCAATTTGATGTCATAATTTGTAATGTGCTGTTGTATAACTCTAACCTTCGTAGTTCATAATGCAGAAATGCTTCCAAATCCCAGATTCTGATGGATGATATTTGGCATAATAATTTTCTTCGTGTCTGATTGCATGGATAAGTAAGAGTTGAAGGTAAATTAGTATGACTTAAATTCGTTCATCCCTGTAGATGTAAACTTACTGCGGAAGTTGCTGGTTTCTCAAAAGCATTAGGGCAAAGGAGACTTGTGAGTGTATATTATAGAAAAACTAATTCACGTGATGATTTGCTATGCTCAATGTACTGCACATACACGTACAAATCACTGTATAGATTTCAATAAAGATTCCTGAATGATTCAAGATACAGAATTAAAGTGAAAAAAACAGGAAAACTAAGTGACATTTTCAATAATTTTATTAGATACCATTGAATATTTTTTTAATGAGATCTTTTTTTATTATTATATTAGAAAGTTCTATTTGTACAGCCCTATTTCATGGTCTATTAGTCCAAGTCTTCATGAAGCCTATTTCACTAGCCTAGCAGGAGAATCTAAATATTCTAGGTCCAAATCATGAAGTAAAAGTGTGACGTGAACGATGCATTGAATTTGGTTTGAGGAGGCCCCTGGTGAAGAAGAGGAGCTAGTCAAACCTAGATGTGTCAGATTTCACCATATTTCAAGGGGATTTTTGAAAGCTGATATGTTTATACCAGTGTAAGCCGACGTCATAGGTGAGAAGTTGAACTACCAACGCACAGATTTTACTACCAACTCACCCTTCTCTACCTCCCACATCTATAAAAAATACAATCTGAACCATCTAAGTGGTAACATAATAAAAGTTTGGGATTAAAAAATTTGTTTTTTCTGTGGTCTCAGGTTCAAGCCTTGGAGTTGCTCATATGATGACCACTGGAGGTTTACATTGTCGTTAACTTCAGGACCCGTGGGATTAGTCGAGGTGTGCGCAAGCTGGCCCGGACACCCACGTTAAACTAAAAAAAATAATAAAATCCAACCTGTGATTGCTAGAAGCCTAGGACTCTCCTCTCTCAAAGCCATTGCCATGTCCACAACCATGGCCAATCATAACTTCCCATTATTTATCTTACGGTTTTTCCCACTCTTTGTGATCAGTAGTTTGTCACTGATGAACAGCCAGACAATTCTTGTTGAAGCCCGGCAACTCCTGGAGGTAACATTGCCTGAGCTTCCCAAGCCTGAATTGCCTAAGTTGCCACCACTGCCTGAATTCCCAAAACCTGAACTGCCAGAACTGCCAGAATTTGAAATACCAAAACTGCCTGAATTGCCACCTTTTCTTCATTTTCCTGAGCTGCCTAAGCCCGCATTGCCAACTATCCCCAGGGGCATCAACCCATCTCACTCAACTACTAGTCCTTGATGATCAACATACCATCTAGAAAATGTTTTATGTTATGGTAAACTTCATCCAGTTTGCTTGGTCTACTATTATCTGCTGTGGTGATTTACTGTTCTCTACTATCTCTTCATGTAATTTTTTCTATCTGTTACAGAAATATGCAATTACATTTACAATCAAGCTTTAATGTAATTGCAAATTGAATGTCGTAGTCCCAATATCATGGTTTTTCTTTAATCAAAGCGGAGAAGTAGATTTAATCTTGATATACAAAAACTAATACGAAAAAAATCAACTTAAGGTTAATTTGCTTAATTTTGCTAATCATTTAAGATGAAGAGTATAATGAGAGTGGTGTATTTCTAAATTGTACAAAGCATAAGTGAATGTCTCTAAGGTGTATTCCTCCTATCGGAGAAGGACTTCATACCACACAAAAGATAATTGCAGAGCAGTAGCTCATTATTCTTGTAACTCACAGAAGGTGTAAGAGAACTGCAAGAGAGTGAGAGGTATGGCACCCCTTCCCAAAACCAACGAGGCACATGCCGTGTGCATCCCATAGCCTCTGCTCAAGGTCACATAACTCCTCTGCTCAAAGTTGCAAAATGACTAATCCCAAAGGCTTTCACATCACCTTTGTCAACTCCGAATACAATCACAGACGCTTGCTCAAGTCCAGATCCTCCATACTCACTTAATGGCCTTCCAGTTCTCCCACTGATCGATGCTGATGTTACCCAGGACAGTTCGTTTCTTTGTAACTCTATCCCAAGCTCTTGCTCACTCCCATCTCGTGAGCTCCTTGCCGAACTAATTCATCAAATGTTGTCCCACCTGTAACTTGCATAGTTGCAGATGATGGCATGTACTTCACTCTCGAAGTGAAGGAGGAATTTCAAGTCCCTATTGTCTTGTTTTGGACTTCAAGTGCCTATGTTTTTTTGGCCTTCGCACAATATAAACTACCAATTACCAACACACAAAATTTTCCTGCCAAGTGCCAACTAACCCTTCGAAATTCCTCCCTATTCTCCTCATTCTACATGTATAAAAGCCCATCAATTGCACAGAGCAATCCATTGCAAACCACACTTCCTTGCTCTTTGTGATCAGCGAAAACTCTGCTTTCTCTCAAAGCCATTGCTAACTATCTCCACAGCTATGGCTTATCGTCACTTCCCATCATCCATTTTACCACTTATGGTGATTAGTATGTCATTGATGAACAGCCAGACAATTCTGGTAGAGGCACGCCAACTCCTGGAGGCACCATTGCCTGAGCTTCCAAAGCCTGAACTTCCCAAACCTGAATTGCCTGAGCTTCCTAAGCCTGAATTCCCTGAATTGCCACCAAAACCTGAATTGCCAAAGTTTGAAGTGCCTCAACTGCCTGAATTGCCTACTTTTCCCCATTTGCCTGAGCTGCCTAAGCCCACATTGCCAACTATTCCTAAGGACATCAACCCATCTCACTCAACAGCTAGTCCTTGAATAATCATACCACGTTCTTCATCTTTTCTTGGTGTAGTATTGCCAGATAATTAACTATACCGTTCTCTATTTCTTTACTGTTCACTACAGAGGGTTTGCATACTTGTGTTGGGTCATTGTTACTTTTATTTTCTACTACATATTCAGTTATAATACATGTATTATACGTATACTCTTTTCATTTGGTTCTGAACTGTATATTGCTTTAGCACAAACCATTTCTGTCACTACTTTTTTCCTTTGAAATCCGATTTTCCAACGACAATCGGGTCAAAAATTATTAGTGGACATATATATATATATCATTTTTTTAAACTATTTTTTTTAATAAAATCGACCAACATCAATTTGGTTATTGAAGGATGCCACACAAAAATAGCTCTAAAAATAAAAATTGCATAAACCCTGATTAACTTTTCTAGCCAGGTTTGTCTCCGACAATCTCATAGAACTCTTAATTTTCCAGCATACATAGGCTTGTAAGCCCTCAAAGTTTATAAAAGAAAATATGGCAGGATTCAGCTGTTTTCTTATCTTGGCTATCTTCATGGCTTTGTCAGTTTCAGGAGGTGAAGCAGCTCGTCATCTCCTGCAATTCCCACCTCTACCTTCTGTGCCGAATTTGCCGAAACCAACTTTGCCTTCTATGCCAACACTACCGCAGCTCACATTGCCAACCTCGCCAAAATCTCAACTGTCACTGCCTAAGCCTACTTTACCTCCACTCCCTAGCCTGCCAACCATGCCTTCTCTCCCTAAGGTCGCATTGCCTCCACTGCCAACCATGCCTTCAATCCCCTTCCTCTCCCCACCTCCTGGAAACTAGACCTTGTCATTTGTTTGTTCCTGGCTTAGTTCAACTACTTCAGCATTGTTGGTTCCCATCTTTCTACAGTTATGACTGCCAGTTTTCACTAATAAATGAAAGTATCAATTGCTTACTAGTTCTTAATTAAGTTCCTTTCGAAGTCTCATAGATTTGAACAATGATGAATCATCATGAGTGTTTGGTAGTGGAGAGCATGAGACAATCACTCTAGCATCAGAATGAGGAAAGGTTAAATTATCTTTCGGAACAATCAACAAGACATGAGTAAGGAAAAAAAAAAAATCTTATACAAGGTACTGTACAGATTGACAAGCTTGCAGGTAGATCCTTTAATTTCTAGCTCCATCAAGCTTGAGTTTTAATCATAATTTCTTATCATCATATCATATGAACCATGATGAATAGTTTTACACAGAGACTCCGTATTATACAACTGATTAAAAAAAATCAATAAATATCCATCCTTGTTCTTGTTCTCAGTGCCTTAAATTTCAATTAATCTTTGGCTGTCCTTTACAATAATCAGAAATCTTTAAGTAATTTCCGAACCTGCTCTAGTGTGACAAATAGCACAACAGTAAAAGGTCCTTGTCTTGAAATTGTTGGGATAAAGCCCTTATACAGGGCCATAGGACCCTCTGCCTTGAT
>Ga0307518_10000738_pt1 | contig 24561 bp, 18 predicted proteins | sample 25_EM_MG_FD_203889 | JGI IMG/M metagenome (GOLD analysis project Ga0307518, IMG submission 203889) | Populus trichocarpa ectomycorrhiza microbial communities from riparian zone in the Pacific Northwest, United States - 25_EM | ecosystem: Host-associated > Plants > Roots > Unclassified | place... | reverse complement strand
TTCTTTCTTTTTGGTGTTATTTGCAAGCCTTCTAGTGGCAACAAGCTGCCGTGGTCACTCTCGTAATGCTTTATTTATTTTTGGTGGTTCATGGAATGATGTTGGAAATAACAACTATATGGAAACTGCAATCAAAGCAAACTTTTTGCCATACGGGGAAACCTTCTTTAAGAACGCAACAGGAAGGGCTTCTAACGGTCGATTAGTCCCAGATTTTATTGGTAAAAAGAAATAAAATCCTTAGCAACATTTTTCTTTGTTTTTATTATTATTTTATGAAATGAATTATTAGAATATGATTCTTCCAAATTTTTTTGTAGCCGGGTTTGCCAAGTTACCATTAATCCCACCATATCTAAGTCCTGGTAACAATGAGTTCACAAATGGATTGAACTTTGCATCAGCCGGAGCTGGTGCTCTGACTGAAACTAATGTAGGAATGGTATGTGATCTAGCCTCGTGTGATGTATTTTCTTTTTCTTCGTGGGACGGCTTAGGCTTGTCGTCTACTACGACTACTATTATTCATGATATTGTTAATTTGAATTCCTTCTTAACAAGATTATTTTTATTTCCCTTCTGAAGACCATAGGCCTTAAAACTCAGCTAAGTTTTTTCAAGTATACGAAGAAGCACTTGAACGTCAAACTTGGTGAAGCAAAAACGAAGACGTTGCTGTCTAGAGCTCTTTATATGTTTAGCATAGGAAGCAGTGATTACATAACATTTGCCACCCACAAGACCACCGAGCTCCCGTCCTACACAAGGGACGAGTATGTCAAGACGGTTATCGGCAACCTGACAGATGCGATCCAGGTAATTAACATGTCATGGTAACATGACGCAGGCACCTCCTCTATTTTTTTTATTTATAATTTATTTATTTTTCAAAGGATTGTTAAGGAATAATATAAAATTATTCTGGGAACTTCACTCAACTGCTCAAGTCATTATGTTTTCCTTCAAATTTGACTATAGATATAGATAATGGTTGTACTTTGGTGTATCAGGAAATTCATAGCATGGGAGGAAGGAAATTTGGATTTTCCAATTTGGGTGATGTGGGCTGTTCTCCATTCCTGAGAGCACTTAATGAGGCCAAGAACATTAACGGATCAGGATGCATGGATGAAGTTACGGTGCTTGCAGAACTCCATAATAAAGCACTGGCTAAAGCCCTCAAAAAACTTGAGAGAAAGCTCGAAGGATTCAAGTATTCCAATTTTGATCTCTTTGCAGCTTCGAAGGAAAGAATTGACAACCCCTCGAAATACGGTACGCCTATCTACTATTGCTTTAAATACATACTTATAAAACCTAGCTTCGAAGGAAAGAATTTGGTAACTTGTTGATGGCTCGAGCGAGGTTTTATTTTGAAGTAGTTTTTTTTATACCAAGTTGATATTATTGTAAGTTAGTAGAATGATAATCTGGATTGACCTAATGATCTGAATCAACCTACACAATTTGGATGTTGGGCCGGGTAGGTTCTCATAAAGTTTCCCTACACCTTTTTTGAAAAGATAAATATATATAAATACTTTCCAAGCCTTCTCTAGCTACTTCAGCCTGCACAGTTTCCTTTGTCTATTCTAATTTCTAACATGTAATTGAAATTTTGTGAAGGTTTCAAGGAGGGAAAGGTGGCATGTTGTGGTACGGGTCCATACAAAGGAAACCTTACTGGTTGCTGCCCAAAAACAGTATGTGATAATGTCAACGACTACTTGTTTTTCGATGGGGTTCATCCAACAGAAAAGGCCAACTATCAATATGCAAAGCTAATGTGGAGTGGAAGAGCCGATAAAGTGAAGCCTTACAATCTTAAAACACTACTTAAGAAAATATAGATAAAGTTATTCTTGACCAAATGTAATATTAGTTTTCCAAAAATTGAGGAGCATGATCGATTTCTGATTATTGTCCGGTAATAAAGCTTTCAAGTTTTGGGGATGTATGGCTTGTGAATTTCTGTGTCCACTTGATGATTAAGATCAAGTTGGATTTAACCAAGATTGAACTAGTCAATCTCAAATAAACTTTACACAAATAGTTATATCATAGTGTTAACAAAAAGATGTGTAGCCTGAATAATACAAGATATCCTGCATTAACATACCCTACTAATTAATGATTAATATTATTTGAATGAAATAACTTGTATTCATAGTTCCTTGTAGGTAAGAAAAAATTTGCTTAACTGCATTCTAATGTCTCTACCAAGAATTATATTTTGATAGCGAATTTATAAAAAATGCTATATTAGGTTGTCTATTATTAGCAAGATACATTAGCACATTAATTTCATTAAGGTATGGTACTTGGGGATCATATAATTCTTTATTATCCTTTTGAGGTCTAAGAGAGTTCCTTTTCACATCAAGTGATCAAAAAATTATTGGGTTACATAATTGATGTGCTTTATCAATATAAAATCTTTTAGGGTTAATGAAACCTCTTCTAGGGTTTTATGATTAGTTATGTCTATATCCTTATGAATGTTTGCCTCCTCAATAATGCCAACTTGATTATTTGCTCTCTCTTTTTCGAGAATTTTTGTCTTTTGACTTGTTGGTCTACAACGCTTTTGGCATACCTTAGATTCATTTGCTATAATTTTTGTGGATTGTTCTATTAGGACTTTAATTCGGGTCAAAGCATTTACATCTGGTATATGAGATTTGGTTACTCTTTTTGAGTTAATGAATGCATCTCGTAGCTGATTTATTATGTTTTTTTCAAGCGAAATATCTTTTGAATTTTTGTTCATATTATGTTGTACGAGAATCAAAATTGAATAATAATAATGCATTCCATGTAATATAATTATCCAGTTATTTAATTTCTCCTCTTAATGTTGGAAACAGAGTCTCATCAAAATGACAGTCAATAAATCGTGTCGTAAATGAATCACTTGTTAAGGGTTCAAGATATTTAATTATTAACAGGGACTCAATTCTAATATATATTCTCAGCCTCCTATAAGGACCCATCTTCGTATGTCATTGCAAATAAATTGGAAAACATATTGCATAACCAAATATTCTTAGATGAGAGAAATGTTTGGCTCATGACCAAAACCCAATTATAATCGGGAGAATTTGTGATATGATGGTGACCTAATATATGTGTGTGTGTGTGTGTGTGTGTGTGTGTGTGTGTGTGTGTGTGTTGTTGCATGTAAAATAGCATGCCACCAATTAGAGACTAAGAGTTTATTCTCATAAGTAATGGCTTTGCAATTAACTAGATGTGTTTAATAAATGATTAATGTAGCCATGATCATAGACAGAAGGATGATGAAAAAAGCGAACAAAGATGTTACAATGGTATTAGTACAATGGTCTAATCTATTTGAGGAAGACTCTACTTGGGAGGATCGTGATGAACTGAGTAAGTAGTTCCTAAAATTTTATACTAATTCTTAAGGTCAAGAATTTGTTCAACAGGGGAGTACTGTTACATTTTCAATAGTTCAAGCACGTCGGAAAAAAAGCTGATTGTTATAGCTCTAGTAGTTCAAGCATATGAAATAAATGTTGACAGTTAGTTGTAACAATTCTCACGTAAAACGAAAGAATAATCACTAGAGATATAGCTGACAGTTAACATATTGTTAGAAGCAGTTAGACAATTACTTTTGAATGGAAAATTCAAGGTACAAATTAGCTTGTAGTCTTAGCATGTATTTCAAGTAATGAAATGACAAGTTTTCTGTATCTTTCTTCTTCTTTTTTCTCTTCTTTTCCTCTTACTCTCAATTCTTCTGAGTTTCTTGGTTATTGAGGTTGAGGCCTTAACATTTCCTACACTAGAGAAGGTGTTAAAGTGTTGTTCTGTGCTAAGTGAGAAGAAAAGTTGGAGTCTTTCTGATATTGATAAGAAGTCAGTATTTTGATCTCTTAAAAGCTCTATAGATAGATATTAAGCAATTACAGGATTTGGGTTTTCATTGTTGATAGTGTTTAAGGTTTGAGAGGAGGAGAAGGGTTGTTGGGAGAGATATAAAGGTAAAGGTGGGGTTTTAGAAAGATGGGACAAGGATAAAATGGAAAAAATAGAGTTGGTTATGGTGGTGGAGAGGAGATGTGGTAGTGGCGGAGAAGATGATAGAGATGGAGGGAGGTTAAAGGTGGTATTTTTCCGAGGATTAAGAGAAGTGGAGTGAAGGAGCTTATATCGTAAACCTCGAAAAAATTAAACTTGGAAACCTACAAGTTGGTGGATATGGTAAGGGTTTGGGAGTTTTAAACCCAAACCCAAAATTTCATAAGGTAAAAGATTGGCCGAAGTTTCAAAACAGAGTTTTAATGGGTCTTGGGCTCTTCTTTTTTTTTTTTTTTCTAACATAGTGAGATTAAAAATGTTCAATAACTTGTAGAGTAAGAATCAGATAAGAAAACAACAAAAACATAGTTGTTAAACTAATTAGTGAATTATAAAATACATGGCGGAGAGGTTAATTCTAGTTGGGTTTTAATTTAAATTGGTTTTGATATTAGCTTTACCAAACTCAAAAGACACTTGTGAGCTAGCCAAATTCAGTCTAGACTCGATAGGTTCAACATCCATTATTTAAAAAAATAAGAAAAAACAATGAAGGAATTAGCTACCTTAAAGAAATGGATCACATTTAAGCAGAGGAAACCAGGACGATGGCTAAAGAACTTTTCTCTTGTATTAACACCTGTACAAAAGGAAACAATGTACAAAGAGGCGACGAGTTTCTTTGTAGTATATGATTCTTACAATCGAACAATCCAACAGTAACAACCACAGATGAAGCTCAACATTGGATCTGCATGCCATCGTGCCACTGTGGCCTTGGCCTGCCACAGGTTTTCTTTCCCAGTTGACGAGTGAATGCTGTATTACAATTCACGGGTCACAAAGCAGCCAACTTCCGTGCAAGACAAATTTTATATTTTACAAAATAAAATGAGAACCTCAAGAGCATCACAAAATACAGTGCAGGAAACAGCAAATAGAAATCAGGCAAAAAAAAGACTTGAAAACATTAGTTGCAGAAACTGCCCCACAATTTGCCACGCAGCACACTTACTGAACAGTGGCTGACTTCTTGGTCCTACTCTTGAGTATATTCTTGACCCAGAGAATTTTAATTTTAAGAATAGTTGAGTGGATCCCTTATGCTTGACATGAAAATGGATACAGCAATGTAAAATGTAAGCAATTCAGCCATCTTTTTACATAAAGCTTTTGTAGGAGGAAGTACAGTGAAGTGCAATTGACAAACCTTTGTTCAGGGCGGAAAGACAACATTATTGAGACTGCATAGGAGAATAATTTTCCTGTTCAAGGTTGGACAAGTTACAGATAACAAACATTACAAAATAAATGCGGTAAAAACATTTAAGCAACAAAGATAAGAGCCAATTTTTGAAGTGAAAACCAATTCTGGTGGTGGTTAATTCAATGCAAGTCACTTTGGTTTCTCCATTAAGTTTGTCTTATGCATGTGAGCACTGGGTTTAAATAGAAGAACTCCTTCAAAGCAACTCCATTCAAACAAATTGGCCTCAAAAGTGAATTCTAACCAAAGAGAGACCATCATCCATGGCTGAGAAGGAAGGAGGAGTTGTCGCAAAGGGTCATCAGGAAGGGCTTAAAATGGCAATCTCTCTTCTTGAGGAGTTTGGACTTCCCCTGGGACTTCTCCCTCTTGCAGACGTGATAGAAGTTGGTTTTGTTAGGAGTACTGGATACATGTGGATCGTCCAAAAGAAGAAGGTTGAACACAACTTCAAGATAGCCAGCAAGATTGTGAGCTATGACACTGATATAAAGGGTCATGTCAGCAAAAAGCAGATAAGGAAACTCAAGGGAGTGAAAGCTAAGGAATTCATGCTATGGCCACCAGTAAATGAGATAACCATTGATGACCCACCAACTGGCAAAATTCACTTCAAGAGTCTTGCTGGCATCACCAAAACATTCCCAGTCGAGGCATTTGCTGCTGGTCAGTAATGCACGTTAAGAGTTTTGTAGTTTCAACAGCTGCCTGCAAGAGTTCCTCAAGCTCTATGTCCTAAATATAGCGCTTCCTTTTGTTGCATTTTATTTCCTTAATTTTGCAATTCTCTCACCATGGATTGCTGAGCTATGCAAAACAGTATTTCACAAGACAATAAAAGCAAATTATAATTCTTATAAAAAGAGCTGCTCATGTTGGTTGTCAAAATTACCTTTAATGCGCTTGACAAATTCTAGTTGCAATTGCAAAATGCTTCTACTGCCTCTGGAACCAGTCTCAAGTTCTTAGCCTGTGCAAAGATTGACATTCAAAAAGAATATGATCAGATTGAACCCATCAAAACATCTCATCTGAACTGCAGAAATTTGACATGTTCCCTCAACAGTGTCAAGTTCTTTATCGAGCAAAAAAAGATTCTGCAATAATGAGGACTCTCTCTCTATCTAAACCGGGAAACAAAAGACAGAACAAAATGGAACTTGAAACACAAAAGTAGTTAAAAGAATGTTGTAATTCTAGACCCAAAATGTGCAGAAAGCTAACTACTTGCTAGAAGTCCTCTTTACAGCTGACCAATACCCAATAAATAGGAAAGCAAAACAAGTTGACCAGCAAACAAGAAAATGAACTGAAAAATTGTAAGACTGTTAGCAGTCAGCACTAGAAACAGGCTTCTCATTAGAAAATAAGCATTCCAAATCAGTTAAAGAAATTAGGATAGGCATGAAATGCCATATCAATGCCAGAAATGAGATGGAAAAGGAAATAAATTAAGGATGCCATACTTGATTGCTACTTTTCCTTTTCTCCTAGCATGGCTTAACAAGCAAGCATCAATCATAGATAAAATGAGGGTTTCCCTTGGCCAATATTTCCTTCAGAGTCTGGGTGGATGAGTGCAACAAATCCTAACAATCCATTCTGCTGGTATGGAAACCTAGTATTTGAGCTGGTTCAAAACAGGTCCCCGCAACTGAGAACAATACAGGATAGTATATCACCGTACCTTTTTTGCCCTTCCAAATGTAATAGTTACACGGTTTTCACTCTGCTTCCTTTTCAGTTTGTATTAGCAAGCACCAAGTAGGCCAAAATACCAACACTTGATAATGATACAAGTTCTGCAAATCTGCAAAAAATTACAAAGCAGGGAAGTGATCTGCTAATAGATCAGTGTCCAAAAACAAAAATGTCATTCAACAAAAGAAATTACAGAACATTACCAGAAACACAGCAAGCAAAAGGAAAAAAAAACTCTGCAGTTTGAACAGCCTACAGCAATAGCATGTGAAACAGCCTGAGCCTACAACATGACCTAAAACTCTGCAGAAAACTAACACAATAACATCCAAAACAGTATTGAAAAGCAAAAATAGCAGGAGCTATTGCTCCAACCTAAGAATGCAGCACTCCTAGCAGTTTGAAACAGCTCCAATGTGCTTGTTTGACTGATTCCAAGACACACCAGCTGAAGGATCAAAATTCAAATAGCAGTGTTAAAGTAACAGTTCCAATCATCAACAATTCAAAGCAACAACAGCCAGTCACACAGTATAAAGAGGATAACTACTACTTTCTGTTGCTAGGACCAAGTCACACTTCAGCAGCATGTTGCAGGGGCATAAACAAAGCTGCAGTGTGAACACAACATGCAAAAAAATAACATATTGCATATATCAAGAGCTCTAGCAGATCAAGAACAGAACAGCATACTCTATATCCATGCTGGGAATTCTAGCTGCGTCCTAACACCTTGTTCGGCCAAGGAGTCCGCAAAAGAGTTGGCTTCCTGTAGTGTGTGTTTGAAGACCAACTTTTTTACTTTTGTTGCCAAAGAAAACATTCCATTACAGTCAGCCTGCATTTTCCAAGGGTGCTCACCCTCCCAAGTGAGCCACGAGACCACAATTGCAGGGCCCTTTTGATAGCTTTCGGTTCAAAGTAATTGGAATCCATAGTGGCAGATTGTGATGAAAACATGCACAACCCCCCATCACAGTTCCCAAGAACACCCTCAATTCCAGAAGGAATGGGCTTGCCCATCAAAGAGCTATAAGTATTCCATTACAACCAGCACTCCTCAGGTGGGCTCCACAGTTTGCAAAGCCTAATCTTGTGGATGCTGGGCCATTTTGCAATGCAATCTCAGTTAACAACAGATTGTTGGCGTGTAAGTGAAATCTGCAATACCACAGTAAACCAAGCACACAACCTGACTAAGATTACAATAAATAGATTACAATTGTGCAGTCCATGTGTCAAATACCACATCATTAACCAGCAGCCATAGCCATAAGATGGCAAAGAAAAGCATTACCCAAACTATCTGTTGGAAGGAACCTGATGGAAGAGACCCCCATTCAAGAACATTCAAAACTCACACTAGATCCTATTTCTTCATACTCCAGAAGCAAGGCAAGAAACAAATCCAGGAAATGCATCCTTCAAAACCTCACCTCCCCAGCTTAATATATAAGTAAAGGTCTGTGCAATCCATATGTATATACTTCCAAACAACTATTAATGAGAATTTTTTAAGCAGGCAACATGATAGACAGAAACAGCACAAATTAATTAAAGCACTTGAACCATACTATAGAGCAATTTTGAAAGAAGAACCAACCATGCCACTGACACATGCAGACATAGCTTTCACTGATGCAAGATGCAAGCCAAAATATGTCTGGAACAGTCAGAAACCTTCTCCATCGAAAACTAAGGAAACAGACTTCTTTTCTACAAAAACATCTTTCAAATATCATTCTTAATAAGACCATTTTTTTTCTTTTTACCATAAAACAGTAAGGATACTGAATATTACTGGAAAAAATTGAAGCTGTAAGTTGAAGTCCCAAAATGGTAAGGAATAAGCCAATCAGCAGTCAGAGGAACACACTATCCCGGTAGTATCCCCTGAGAGCAATGGTGGTCCTTCATGCCCAGCAAAAGATCATGACAATTTGCAGAATTACTGTGTTAACATGTAAAGAACTATAAAGAGCAAGAAAATGAAATCATTGATCATGACAATTGGCAGAATTACTGTGTTAACACGTAAAGAACTACAAAGAGCACCAAAATGAAATCATTATATACCATAATTTTGTATTGAACTTGTATAGATTTATAGGGGTTGCAACAAAGATGAAAAACAGACATTGAAGCACTAGTTCTGGCAGAAATATAAAACATATCTGCTCCCCAAAAATATCATGTGACTATTTTCTCCAAAAAACACTCTTCAATATTGCTTCCACAAAGACAAAATTGTAACCTGACCTTTTCGGTTCCTGTGCTGTAAGCTCTCACATAGTACCAGAATTGAAAACATGCAAGTCCATCAAGGTGTTGTAATACCCTTTCTCAATTTCCTCCTCTTTCACCTGATGAAGAAGGAGGGTCTCAATGACAAAATCCTCCCAATCAATATCTTTTACCAGTGATTTTCTTTTCCTCTTCCGATCATGTGCACCTTCAACAGTGCAAACTTTACCACTACCTGAATCAGTATTCCATGGATTCATAATCCTATCAATCCGCAGCTTTGCAGCATTTATCTTTGCTCTCCTCTTCTTAATTGTTGTACAACCATTGACAAAAGATGGAGGCATAACACTAAATCCTATATCTTTCTCCAATAACTGTTTTAGCAAAAGCTTCTTGCTCAACTCTGATTTTCCATTCCACCATTCTGTTGCCTGAATCTCAAGCTCTCTCTCCCTTTTCCTCCCAAGAACCTTTCCACTTTCTTCCATATATCTACCACAACCACCATCCATCAGGAACTTGTCATAAACCATGGATAAGCATTCATGTGAAAGCTGAAGCTTATCCGCCTCATCAATGCCAGTCTTATCAAACCCAATAGCATCTTCCAACTCAAAATACCGCAAATCCTCACATTCCAAACTATCCTCCACAACATTCTTACTAAAATACTCACCAACCACTTCTCCCAAATCAAACTCAGTACTCTCCAAACCCTTTTTTTCCCCACCACTCTTCGACATACATTTCATCTCCAAATATCGAATCACAAATGGCGCATTCTTCACTGCATTCTTCACATTTACATCCTTCCCCCATGGCAAAATCTCTTGCGCTACCTTAGCAATCACCTCCAACAATTCCTTGTATCTCAACCTACAAGTAGACACCGCTACATGAACCTCTCTGGCAACCTCCTCGATCTTAACCCCCTCCACCCCATTCAACTCAGCAACCAAAGCCAAAACAGCCACAACAACCGGCAACGGCCTCCTCCCTGTAGTCAAAAACCACTTCACAGCACATTGCACTAAAAAAATACCTTGTTTCCTCATCCTCTCCAACACATCCCCCTCAACCCTGTCCGAAATCGACAAACTCCTAACCACCCTCTCAAAACTGCCCACTATATCAAAACCTGGCAACTTCATCCCCAAATGCTCAACAACCCTCACGACCATCCTCCCCAATTCATGAATATCACACCCAACAACACTACTCACCTCCTCAATGCTCAAGCTTTTATCACCATTCCTCATTACAACATAAACACAAGCACCAACAAAAATACTAAACCATCTACTCTCACTTGAACCAAACTCCCCATCAGTAACTTTACTAATCATATCTCTAATTTCACTTACTTTTGAACCACCAGTTAACCCTACCTTAAAAACAATATCATCTATTAAATTATTTGCTTCATAAATCTTCTTCTCTCTATAATTCAAAACACTACCACAACCTGAAGAGCCTATACTTATAAACACACCTGTTGGCCCATTAATGTTAAAGGTACGTTCTTGATAGTTGGCGAAATCCTGGACTGTACCACATGAATCACATATCATGTTCTCTGTTGCATCGTCCCTGATAAGGGTTCTGAGCCCACAAGCTTTGCAGGACATTTTGGGGAACTGGGTTTTCTCTGAGGGTGTTTGGTTGCTGAGAAATTTGTTTTTCTATGGAAAAAATTTTGGATTTTGAATCGCGTGGAGAGGGTCTGTTGTTGAAGAAAGAAGAGGGAGGAGAAGAAGGAAGCGACAGCGTTTAACTGTTTGTCTGGTTAGGTTTTATTTTACCAGTCTGAGATCTCCGCAGTTCGGCTGGATTAGGTTTTCTGTCTCTTGTCCAAAACGTATGTTTTAGTCCTTGCAGTTTTTGGGTCCATTCGAGTGTCTTTGATTTCTAAATTAGTGATCGATTTTACCAGTTTTAATTAAGTTAAAAGCCCAAATTATCCATATGAAAATACAGTTAAAATCATGTTTTTAAAAAATTTTAATACTTTTTAAAAATTAATTTTTTTATTTTTTTGAATCGTTTAAATGTATTGATGTTAAAAATAATTTTTTAAAAAAAAAATTAATACATTTCCGAGTAAAAAACACTTTAAAAAACAATCGATATCATGCTCTCGAATACTTTCTTAAATTATTGTAACTCTATTATATTATTTTGATTCACTATATACCTTTTCTATTTTTTCTTGATTATTCAATATGTCATTAAATTAAAATTTTATTTGGTAATGTTGTTTAATTTGTTTATCAAAGTGATTTTCAAACTATTTTTTACGTGAAAAAAATATTAAATTAATATTTTTAAATATTATTTAATAAACTTGATGAATTGATATCAAAAACAAAAAAATTATTTTAATATATTTTTAATTAAAAAATATTTTTATAAAAATATTATATATCACATTATATTACAAAACACTATATTAAATCCAAAACATAGTTAGTTTCTAATGCATTGCATGATTAGAAGATGACATGTGTCTAAAACTGAATGATGAGGGATTTTTTTATTTTTATAAAATTACATATTATAAATAAGTAATAGATAAAAAAATATAAAATTATACAAAAACACTTGTATTATACATGACGTGTTTAGAAAATGCCACGCTCGAGGTATTTCTTATAAATTAAAAATTATAACATAATTTAACTCATAATTTACGTTTTAACAAATTCAAAATCCATATAGACATTTTTATTTAAAAAGTGGAATTGGGATTTGATTGATGTGAAAAAACAGTTAACAGATCAAAATGAAACAATCCACAAATTATAGGGACAAGTTTATCCTCAAAGAAAACACTTGTGAAGCTATAAAACCGCACGGGTTTGCGCGTACGCATCTAAAACCTAAAATAGCCTCCAGTTTAACTCAGACTGTTCTTCTCTTTCTTCATCGGCTCTGCCTCTCTGCATGTAATTATCGATCACTCTTTTTATCACAGCATTATCAGGCTCCTGCTCGATCTCACATTCAGTTCTCAAGGTAAAAATAAGTTTAGGGTCTTGGGTTTATTTTTTGTTTCCTATTTGATTCAATGTTTTCTTGATTTAAATTGATAGATTTTTAGCGTCTAAAAGATGTATGAATTTTTGGTTCTTTGAGGCAAAAGGGTCTTCGAATGATGGCGAGTGAAGACTTGAAAACCCAAGTTCCTGTTGAAGAAAATGGGACTAAAGAAGAAGAGAAAAATGGGAATTTAGAGGCTTCAACTAGCAATGAAAACGGTGATTCTTCTGATGTTTCTTCTGTGATACAAAAAGAAGATGAAGAAGGAGAAGAAGAAGAGACCAAAGGTGATTGTTTTTGTTATTGGGTTGTCCTTAAGTTGCTTAATTTATCGTTTTTTGGTTGTGTTTTGTTATTGGATTATGCTTAAGTTTTGTAATTTGTCATATTTTTTGGGCTTTTATTGTTAATTTGGTTGGGTTTAATCACTTTATTTGATCAATTTGATTTGATTTTATATGAGATCTAAGGTTCAAACTGGGGATTGGATATGGCAGGGAAAATGGTTTTATCATTAGGCCTAAGCTTCTGAAGAACAGGAATGAGAAAAACACGACCTTTTTCTCTGAAATCTTGAAAATACAATTTATCAGCCGAGCTAGGTTTATATAGAGTTTTTCATTCTTATATATCTTTGTTAATTTAGCAATGGTACATTTTTTTTTACTTATAAGGAGTTTTTTTGAGAAAAAATAGAAAAACATGGGATTGATTCTCAGTATCAATAAATGGGGGTTTTATTTGTGAGATATTAGCGGGATGCCTTTAGGTATTATTATCTCATTTGAGGAGATTTAATGATTTATTATAATGTTTCAAATTATGAAATTGTGTGTATTTGCAAATTGCTTTCTTGCAGAAGTTACAAAGAAGAAAAAGAAGAAAAATAAAAGCAAGTTAGTACTCGTTCCTATCGTGATTCTCTTTCCTGATGATGTTTTCACCCAGTAGCCAATAATTTCCTATTCTGTAATCCACAGGAAAAAGAAGGAATCACCAAAGCAGACTGATCCACCCTCTATTCCTGTTGTTGATCTCTTTCCATCTGGGGAGTTTCCTGAAGGTGAAATTCAACAGTACAAAGATGAGTGAGTATATGTTTTTTTCTTTTGCCAATCTCTTGCCTTCACTGCGTTTACGTGTGAATATCTGGTTTACTATTGGATTCACTGCCTAACAAGAGTATATTGTTTCTTTTTTTTTCTGAGATCGACTATCAGGGCGCCATAGTATAGGCTCAAATGTGTCTGAGTTTTAGCAAAATTATGTAGCAGTTATATACAAAAAGAAGATGCATGCTTATAATACACTAATTTTGTAAATGTAGAATGATATATGCTTCTTTTCTGTTTGAGATCTGTAATTTTCAGATATGAAAGTGAAATAGTTGACTAAATTTATGTGTGTCCCATAAGTTGTCATTTTTTTCAATTTTCTGATTATCTTTTATCCTTTTTTCTGTGAAAATCGATGGGAACTTGGATCTTTTAGTAATTTATGGAGGACTACGTCTGAAGAGAAAAGAGAGTTGGAGCGTCTTGAAAAGCCAATGTATAATTCAGTTCGACAGGCAGCAGAAGTTCATCGCCAGGTTGCTAATAGGTCTTTCTTATAACTTTATTCCTGCTCTGCATTTGGTGTCATCTTCTTGAAATGCAGTCTACTTGTTTTTAGGTACGGAAGTATATGAAAAGCATTTTGAAACCTGGAATGTTAATGATGGATCTCTGTGAGACCTTGGAGAACACAGTTCGTAAGCTAATATCAGAGAATGGTCTACAAGCCGGCATTGCATTTCCTACTGGATGCTCTCTGAACTGGTGAATGCCAACTTTATATGTGGGGAATTAGTGACCTGTAGGTTTTTTTTTTCCTTAGTTGTTTATTAAATTTCTTTTTCATTGTTAGGGTCGCTGCTCATTGGACCCCAAATTCAGGGGATAAGACTGTGCTTCAGTATGATGATGTGATGAAATTGGATTTTGGGACCCATATTGATGGTAAAAACATTTATAGTACATTTCGGGTTTTATGGTTTAATTCCTAATTTTTTTTTTATTATTATTATAACATCATGTTGGTTCAACACTTCTGTTTTTCTCAGCTAGAGCCTTTTAATTAATGGCTGATTTTTTAATTTGCAGGACATATCGTGGACTGTGCATTTACAGTGGCATTCAACCCTATGTTTGATCCCCTACTTGAAGCTTCACGTGAGGCAACTAACACGGGAATCAAGGTGCTGACCTTTTATCTCTAAAGTTAATTTTTTTACTTCTTGTGAGTGTGAAATGTGCCCAAGGAAGGATAGATTTGAAACTTGTGGTCTTCTATTTCCTAATGCTGAAGATATAGCATCTAATTCTTAATGCTGATGATGTAGTTTTCTTTTGATGGGGACTTGTGTTTAACATTCAAAAAAGGCAAGCATTGGTCTATTTGATTAGTTTAGTTGACATTCAAATAAAGCTGAACTCACTCTTTCTTCCCTATTACAAATTCTTCTAAAATATCTTTCTTGCATACCCTATCCCTGTATTTACTCCCTTCAAAAGGGTGCTATATAGCCGGCCTGACTATGTTTTCTTTCACCATCTGTATATCCATTCCTAAAAGATTAGATAATCTTGGAATGGGTTTTCTTACATGAGGGAGGAGATGTTTTACTAAGATTAGTCGGGATCGGTGTTTTAAGTGTTTACTGTTGAGGACCCTTTTCTTTTTCTCTTGAGAGGATTAAGGACTTCATTTGTTTTGTTTTGACTGTTTCCAATACCTAACTGCTCTGAAGAGTTTGTCTCTCATGCTTAATTATTTGCAGAGTACAGCTTGTGCTGATTTTTATTTTAACTTTTCAGGAATCTGGGATTGATGTGCGTCTTTGTGATGTTGGTGCTGCCATCCAAGAAGTCATGGAATCATATGAGGTTGAAATTAATGGAAAGGTGTTTCAAGGTATGATGTTTATTCGATGCTGCATTTCAATGGTTTGAAAAATAAGGAATGATTGGTCACCTTATATACAGTGAAAACGTTACTGCTTTTGGTGGTTCAATGTATTTTTTTTATATGGATAGGATAGTGAATATGCTCGAGATTTCATGCACATCTGTTGATTTATTATAAAAGCACCCATGAATGCATATTTGTGTGTGACATGGACTTGAAATGTCATTGGCAGTTAAGAGTATCCGAAATTTGAATGGGCACAGCATTGGACCCTATCAGATTCATGCTGGAAAATCTGTTCCTATAGTTAAAGGAGGGGAGCAGACAAAGATGGAAGAGGGTGAATTTTTTGCAATTGAAACATTTGCATCTACAGGTAATAGTTGTTTCATCTGGCAGGGAATTGATTTATCTTTTGAAAGGGATGGCAGTTGGTGAAAATTGTGACCTATGGTGTAACAAGTCTTTTTATGTTTTGTTTTCAGGCAAAGGATATGTAAGAGAAGATCTAGAGTGCAGCCATTACATGAAAAATTTTGATGTTGGCCATATCCCTCTGAGGTTGCCAAGAGCAAAGCAACTGCTAGCAACAATCAATAAGAACTTCTCTACATTGGCCTTTTGTAGACGGTATTTAGATCGCCTCGGAGAGACTAAATATTTAATGGCACTAAAAAATTTGTGCGATTCTGGCATCATTCAGGTATTTCTCAATTCTTTCATATCCAAGGAATCCTCAATTTTTCATGTCCCAGTTGTCTGTTTGTGCACCAATCTGGACTACAGTAACTTAAATAGCCTTGTTTATCAATAAAAAAAAACATTGCCCATTAAGTTGTTGTCAGGTTCATCATAGGATCCCCAGTACTCCTACAGGTTTGCTTAGTTCTTGATGTCTTGTTCCTTCAGCTATGGTGAATTTTGCAATAACTTGAAAACTCATGTGTTCTCCTGAAAATATAAAATATAGTACACACTGCAGTAGATAGCAGCCGCAAATCTATTATCATGACCACAGAGGGCCAAGATAGCTGCAACAGAAATAATGACTTGTGTAGCTTTCATCTATTGCTATATCATACATTTGTTATACCCATTGTAATTAGTCTTCCTCCTTTCTTACTTTGGCAGCCTTATCCTCCTCTATGCGATGTTAAGGGCAGTTATGTATCCCAATTCGAGCATACCATCCTACTGCGGCCAACCTGCAAAGAGGTCATATCGAGAGGCGATGACTACTAGTGTGGATCGAGTTAAATTTTGTAGGCGAATAATATATATGCCTGTTGATGACCCCGTGACTGTATCACTAAAATATTCAGTTGAATGTGTAGTTTATCCATCTTCGTTGTCCGTTTTGTAACTGCTGGTTTTAACAGCTTTATAATGGCGAAAAAGAATTGGAATATCTATTTATCACAATCATGATTTTAACATGGAAATGTTGATCACATGGAGTCATCAACTTGACTTGTAATTTCCGTCTGAAGAAACTAGGAAGACCTTGATTCGTAGGTGCCCCTCTCATTTCTTTGGATTTCACCAATTCTTGGAAATCACGTGTATCGAATTTTAAGACTGCGTAGGGGGACTGGGAGACACAAGATCCTTGAGTACCCAAGGAAGAAGGATTTTAAGCGTGTCCCCTAGGCTACGTTCTTTATTCATTCCGTTTCTGTTTTTATTGTTGATTATGGAGGGTGGACAGAGTAGAAAGTATAAACTATGAGAAGGAGCTTTATTTCAAAAATTATAATTATATTATGAAGAAAATTAATTTTCCTGGATTTCACTGCAGTGCATGCGTTGTGCTTGTAGTTCATTGTGGATTTCAATGAAGAACTATTTTTTTTTTTTTTATCATTTTCTTTTCAATTACATTTTATGATGATTTGTGAGTTGATAGTTTCTTTTGTTTTTTTTGTATATTTTTAAGAATTAAAGGTTTTAATCAGATTTTAAAATTTGATTATATTTGATTGAAGACCAATTTAACGAGATATAGCTTGAAATTGTAGCTTAAAGATAGGGTTTTTTAAAAAAGAAAAAAGAAAGAAGGGTTTATCTCAAATTTGGTGGAAAAAAATATTTATCCACATTCTTTGTTGACACTTTCTTTGGTCATTTTAATTTGCGGATTTTATGTTTTCATCAAAAACTTTTCTTTTTTCGTTTTAATCCTTAAATTTGAAACAAGACAGAAAATTATTGAAACATAGTGGAGAAAAGAGAAAATGATTGGTTGCCCATATTCCAGCAACAAAAAAATCAATATTTGTGTTACCAAATTTCATTTGACAACAGGAGTGTAATTTAAGTTGTTTTTATCCTTCATCTTTCTAGAAAAAGTAGATTAGGGGATTGAGATTTTTTTTAATTGGGGTGATTTTTAGATTTTCTTGATCATTTAAAGGGAGTTTTGAGATTAAAAGTGTGTTTATTGAAGTTTCTATAATGTTTCTTTGATGTTTTCAAGTGAAAAAAAAGGTTGTAAATGAGTTTTTTAGGTCCTAGACATCGGAACCCGACTTTTAGGTTACTGAAATCCTATTAGCAGATGACATATTTGTAAACATAATTTTGAGCATGTGAAATTAGACAAGTACATGTGTACAAATATTTTATTTTATTAAAATATATGATCGGGTACAATCTCAATTTAAAATATTTTTACAAAAAAGTAAACAATATTCTGATTCTTCCATTAGATTTGATATATAACGACTTGATTTATTTGTGAAATTAAGTCAAGATTTGTGCTTTACAAGAATATGATTTTAGACATGAATTGCGAAGCGAGAATTGATGATTTGATGCCTTGAAAAGTACCTTTAATTTGTCTTCAAAGTGTTGTTGAAGAACTCTTATAGGGTGTTTAGGCTTGATCCAAAAGAGTTTTTTTTTTTTTTAGTAGACTTCAAGCATAGATAAAAAAGGCTTAAGAGATGTTAAGAGAGCTTCCCGACTTGAAAAGTTTGTCTTGAAAAACATTTTGAATCTCCAAGAATTCTTCTTTCTCTGTCTAAGGTCCTTTTTTTTTTAATGACACATGACATTATTTTATTGGTTGATGTTTGACATAGTTCTAGAATTCATCAAACATAAAGGCCAAAGCAACTCTACCATTTCAGTCACTACAGGCATCCATTTCTCACTTTTGGAATTGACAGTTCAAAACAATGAGGATGGTCAAGTTAACTGTAAAATCTGGCCCAGATCTCACTTATGGTTACAACCAATTTCTATATATATTTTTACTAATCTTGTACTGATTTGCCATTCAAGATTCGACACTTCCTTTACCCATGTTCTCTCTTCTTATACATTTAGTCGAACTTTTTTAACTATGAGGCTCGTGACATAACCATTTAGGGCTTCTACTTGAATGGTGCAATTTTAGTATGGATATCGAGTGTGCTCTGTTGCCCACCATAAAAATCTCAAAGTAATGAAGATTAGTTTTGCCATTTAAGTTATGGGCATTCGTTAAAACTCATTGAGATGAAAGATTATGATCAAGAATTTTTTTAACGCACCAATCTTGATTGATTTTTTTATTTTCTTATGAAATTACTCGCATATAGGTTGACCATCTTGATTTGAGGTTCCACGTCACTTGATTTGGTGATTTGAATTTTCCATAACGTTTGGTGATAGTCGTTTCTTAATGGTGGTGAATCTTGAAGAGTCGTTCTTTGATGGTTGCTACTTTTAATAAACCATCAATTTTCTTGCCTCTGCTTAGTCATTACTACAATTTTAAATTATGGGCTGATCGAGTTAGCACCTTTTAACAAATGAATGTGAAGTTACAGACCTTCAAATTAAGAAAGGTTGGATCCAAATGAAAAGTACACACCTTCTCTACTAACTTCAGGTAGTTTTCGATGATCTTTACATCGGAGTTGCTCCGACAAAGCCTTAAAAGTGGTCAACCCAGTCAACCTAGATTATAACACTTATTTTTTCATGTGTTTACACTTAAAGCTTATCAAAGGGTTCTTATTAATAGCTTTAAAACCTTCTTTTCAAGATCAAAATGCTAGAAATAACTATTTGCCCTCTAAGTCTAGCAAAACCACCAAGTACCCCTAAAACCAAAACCACCATTGCAAAACCAGCTTAGTACAAAAGCTTCCAGCTATTAGCTTTTGTCCATAACCCTCTCACTTTGATTAAAAGGCTAAGCTTTTATCAATCTTCCAGGGAATCCACCAAAAAATCTAGAAAAACCCTATAAATACCTCTAAAAATCAGAGGAGAAAAAAAAAGAGAAAGGAAAAAACATGGGGAAAAACTTTGTTAATAGACCCTATTATGAAGGTTCAAGATCCTAACATAAAAGGTCTAACAAGCTTTGGAAAGAAAATGAGTGAAAGGGAAAGAAGGAAGGAAAAGAGAAGAAAAAACAATAGTCTATAGTCAGCAAGTTTGGAGAAGGTATAATCATGTACAAACTCAATGGTAGAGTCCATGTGGCATGCATATTCATGCTTTCTTAATGTTTAAACCTCTTTTGATATATTTTTTTAACTTGTTTTAGTGTTATGATGTTTTTTTATTTTTATTAATACGTAAAAATATTGTTTTTATTGTTTAAATCTTGTTTAGAGTTGTTATTGATGTTACTGAGTGTCAAAACAATATGTTTGTGACTGATTTTGAGAAAATAAGGTAGTTTTGGATTCTATCAAAAGGTGGCAGTGGGTGTTTGATGCCTTTTCTATTTTGTTAGTGTATGTTCTTGGTTCCTGAGCATAGTTTAGATATCTAGCCCAAGCTTCTCAGCCAAATATCTCGTTGTTAGGCAGCAGCATCCCTAACAAGAAATACATCCTCAAAATCAAGCACGAGAATACGATGAAAAGCAACACTAAAATCCACATGATTCCCTAGAGCGATCATAGAAATACATATTAGATACGGCCAAAAAGATATTATTCCCGACCACCTTAAACAAGACTATTGATCCCTAAAAACCTCTAAGAACTCCTCAAAAAAAATTCTTCAGAGCCTCCAGCCTCGCATGGGAGTTTTGGGCTTCCTTTTGGTAGCTTGGAGCTCAAGACGTAAAGCATCTTTAGATGCACCCAACTCGATAATAGTCTACATCATGGTGTGTACTTCATGCAGAGCCTCTTGAATCCGCTGATCAGTAAAGCTTAGGCAAAGGCTTGCATCTCATTCTTCAAGGAAGCATATGCCACCTTGAGATCTCTTAGCTTGATTTTCACGGCTGTTAAAGGGCAATTTGATCTGCCTTATATTTAGCTTTGCCTTATATTTAGCGATGATATTCATTATGCTAAAATTTATTTTTTTATATTAAAATATCTAAAAATATATTAAAAATTAAAAAAAAACTATTTAATGAAAATATCAAATAAATAATGGTCTCGGTTTGATAATGTCATCAGAAATAAAAAGTAAGCAGCCACCGTACAAAATGTTATAATTTTGACAGGATAGCTTAGTGAAAGTCAAGCAACTCTTAGGTCATAAGAAAAACAATGATGGAAATCCAAGTAGGACAAGATCTCAAAATGACGACCAAAGCGTCTTCCCCACGCGACAAGCCAAGGTACTGTTTCTTTTTGTGATGTAAGAATATGTTTGAAAAGATTAATTTCTTTTAATTTTAAATTATTTTTTAAATTTTTTATATTATTTTAATATATTTAAAAAAATATTGTAAAAAATAACGTCATGCACCGGTAAGCTTTTCGCGGGCAATTGGTTTTTGTCGATTGTCCAGGGCAGCCGAAAGACGAGGAACAGGTCCCATCAGTACGGTTTTATCTATTGTCAATATGTTAGGTACATGAGACCACTCATTTTGGTTTTTATTGGCTGTGTCTAACTTATTTGTTTGTAATACTCTTCCTTTTCTTTTGTGTCCAGGTCAATTTACGCGTATCTCGACTAATTCCACAAGTTCTAAAGTTAACTACCATGTAAATCTCCAGTAGTCATCATATGAGCAACCACAGGGCTCGAACCTGAGACCACAGAGAGAACAAATCTCTTGGTCCCAAGTTTTTACCACTGGGCCACCACCTAGATAGTCTTCCTTAATAACCCAATTGATTGATTTAATGGTATAGAAATTTTATTTATTTTCTTGATTTTTTGAATTTAAATTTTAAAATCAGTATTCAATAAAATTTATTTTATTCTCTTAAATATATTGAATGGCATATTTAGTGTCATTAAAATTATTCAAAGAGAATTTGTTTATATACAAAAGGGTTTTCCTTGACATGCTCTATAAATATATCTAAGATATCAAAAAATAATAAAATAAGATGGAGTTAAAATTATAGTTTTTAAACTTTAGTTGATGGATTCATTCAGAAAATTAATAGTTTAAAGTTTGAATCAATTATGTTTTAAATTAAATTAATTTTGATATTATTATAATCAAATTTAGTTGACTTTTAACTCGACTAAACTCAATCTAAAATTAAAAAATAAATAAAAAAAATACTGTTTCAGATTAAAATAATTTACTGTAGTGATATGCTTGAATCTGAAAAATATCGTTAAAATTGGAGTTTGATATTCTTTTTAATGGATACAATTGATGTTAATATTTTATGCAGATACGATGAACCGCAAGATCGATCTCATCAAGTGGTTGAAAAAAGGCCATGCCATTGAAATCACTTCTCCTTTTCTTAAGCCCAATCATGTCATCTACTGCCAACCTCTGTAGCACGTCTAGTCCTGCCTGCAACGCCACCCCTTGAAGTAAGTGTTTGACCAAATCTTTCCAAATGATTTCTTTCTTTTCCTCTCTCTCTCTGTCTCTCTCTCTCTGCAGTTCAAGCCATCGCTCATAAGCCAAGATAAATAAATCTTATACCAAAAAAAAAAAAGATAAATAAATCCAAAGCAAAATCTAAAGCTGGACATGGGGGGCAGCCCTGATCTTGATCTGTTAAGGTTTCTTGTCTTGATATTACTCTCTCGCGCACACGCCTATGCAGTAGCAGAAACCACCACCAGTACAGCAGCAACATGTCCCATGGACTTCAGCTATGTCTTAAGAATCCCATGGAACAGGAGTCTTTGTCAGAACTTCCAACCTCCTGATGAAAATGACAATACCAACACCACTAGCAAGCCCCAATGTTGTCAAAGTTTACTCTCCCTCTTTGGGGTCGCTGTAGCCCAACATCTCAAAGAAACCTCTCTTTTTCGTCTCCCAAACTTAGCCACCTCTAATTCTTGCCTCCGAGATTTCCAGTTAAAGCTCAACTCTTTTTCTCTTGCCAACAATCTCGTCTCATACTGCTTGGACCCTTTACAGTTTGTAACAAAACCAAACATCTGTGCCCGTATAGAGTCATTACAAGATTGGGTTGCTCGACTTGGTAAGTCAACTTTGCTTGATACAGCTTGCAAGTCTGATCTCACTGATAATACAGCTTGTGATGGATGTGTTAGAGCTGGTTATAAAGTACAGTCCATGTTGTTGTCTATTGATAGTAATCAAACCCATGCTACAAGTTGTTTTTACTTTGCAATTCTTTATGCTGCTGGTATTGTTAATGAGTTTGGTCCTGAAAGTGATGGTGCTGTTTCATGTATATTGGGTTTGGAGTTAAATTCACGTGTTGGTTCAGCTAGTAAGGCTCATTCTGCTCTTGTTTTTGGCTTAACTGGTGCCGGTGTTGCTCTTTTGGTAATGTTTAGTTTGTTAGGATTGTATTTTTGGTATGATAAGAAATGGAGAAGGAAAAAGAATTCAGGGTTTGGTTTTGATTTAGATGAACAGCAAGGGTCTAGGCCTAAACTGAGGCCGAATACAGGGTCAATTTGGTTTAAAATTCAGGATCTTGAGAAGGCAACACATAATTTTTCGCAGAATAATTTTATAGGGAGAGGTGGGTTTGGTTTTGTTTACAAGGGGACCTTATCTGATGGGACAGTGGTGGCTATTAAAAGGGTTATAGAATCTGATTTTCAGGGTGCTGCGGAGTTTTGCAATGAGGTTGAGATTATTAGCAACTTGAAGCACAGGAATTTGGTCCCACTCAGAGGGTGTTGTGTGATTGATGATGATGATGGAAATAATGATGAGAGAGGGAATCAAAGGTATCTTGTTTATGATTACATGTCAAATGGAAATCTCGATGACCATCTATTTCCATCATCAGGTAATCAAATTGGAAAGCAACCTTTAAGCTGGCCTCAAAGAAAGAGCATAATTTTGGATGTGGCAAAGGGATTAGCTTATTTGCACTATGGAGTGAAGCCTGCAATATATCATAGAGATATCAAGGGGACCAATATATTGTTAGATGCTGATATGAGAGCAAGAGTTGCCGATTTTGGGTTGGTAAAGCAGAGTAAGGAAGGACAATCGCATCTTACTACAAGAGTGGCTGGAACTCATGGGTACTTAGCACCCGAATATGCTCTTTATGGTCAATTGACTGAGAAGAGCGATGTTTATAGCTTTGGAGTGGTTGTTTTGGAGATAATGTGTGGGAGAAAAGCTCTTGATTTGTCTTCAGGGGGTTCGCCTCGTGCTCTCTTGATCACCGACTGGGCCTGGTCGTTGGTGAAAGCTGGAAAAGTGGAAGAGGCTTTGGATGCTTCTTTGTTGAGATGTGGGGATTCTTCTAATTCAAATCCGAAAGGGATAATGGAGAGGTTTGTGCTGGTTGGGATTTTGTGTGCTCATGTAATGGTGGCTCTAAGGCCAACCATTCTTGTTGCACTGAAAATGTTAGAGGGAGATATTGAAGTTCCACCAATTCCAGATCGACCAATGCCTCTTGGGCATCCTTCGTTCCATGCTGATGGCAATAACTTCAGCATCTCACCAGCTTTGAGTGGGGACCAAAATTACTTTCTGGAGACATGCTTAGGTAAACACTAATGTCCTTAAATGCCATTTTTCTGCATTACCTAATGGATCTTGAGAGGTGGAAGTATGCATGTAGCAGGCCTCTTTCAAGAGTTAACCTCCATTTCCAGGAATGAGTGGTAAAGAAGATGCATCTAAAATATGTTGAGCCATTAAACGGCATGGTCACTCTGTGGAGGTTAATTCCTGAGCATCTCAAGCTAGGAGTTGAGAGCTTACGGTATTATTGGTTGTGGCAGAATTTAGTCAGACTTACCAACACTGATGCTTTGATGTTCTGAAGCACCCAAATTTTGGCAAGGATCGGTAAAGTATACGTAGTATAATTTTGAAGATGTACATGAATATACAATATTTTTTGTTTAACCTGCTACTTTGGATGAAATCATTGCCTTAAAGTATCAGTTTGATTGTATAAGATTGAACGGATAGG
>Ga0307518_10000736_pt1 | contig 24574 bp, 13 predicted proteins | sample 25_EM_MG_FD_203889 | JGI IMG/M metagenome (GOLD analysis project Ga0307518, IMG submission 203889) | Populus trichocarpa ectomycorrhiza microbial communities from riparian zone in the Pacific Northwest, United States - 25_EM | ecosystem: Host-associated > Plants > Roots > Unclassified | place... | reverse complement strand
CAAATTACATTGATCGTAGAATTCTCAACGGGAGAGAGTACAAACTTTTTGTATTGCTAACGTGCTTTGACAACGAACTCATCACTTTTCCTATGCATTTGTAGGTTATGGTGTCTTTGAAACCTGGGTGATGATTTTGTTTGAGATTTGGTGCATGCATGCGGTGATGCAGGTGAAATGAAATAATTTAATTTTTTTAATTTTTTTTAACGTGAATATCTGGATTAATTTATATATATCTTGAACGATCATGTAAGTTTTTTTTTAATAGTATTGAGATTTATATAACTTTGAAATAATTATCTTGATCTAGGAGTTTTTTTTTTTTTTTGGTATAATGAGTTTTCAACTTTTGACGATGATAAGAGAAAGAAAACAGGTATACTGTTGATAGAAAGAAAAAAAAAAAAAGTAAAGAGAGAGAGAAAGAGAATACAATAAAGTATGGTTTTAATCAATTTCTGTTTGGTTTCAACTTGCTTTTTCTTTTTTCTTTTTTCTTTTTCACCTAATAGCTTTAATTAGTTATTAATCCGGGTAATTCAATATAACCCAGATAAAACCTGGGATCCGGAAACTATCCGGGTCGGGTTTAAAAATATGAATAGAGATATAATTGGAGCCGGTCACATTTATTAATTGACACCCGTTAACAGTTCCTCACAAATTGAAGCCGGTCACCTACCCTACCCTACCCGAACCCCCAGCTGGCCATGGGCAGGATGGCGTCAAGACTCTCAAGACCGTTGTCGTTGTTTTGTTCCTTTTCCATTCCTCTAGGCATACCTTTTCTTGTTGTTCGCCATACCAATCGCATCGCCCAATTCCCTCTCTTCCACGAATTCCTCTGCTTTCAAAATTCAATAGTCTGTAACAAGAACCCATTACCCCTTGCCTCCGTATCCATATTTTCCTATATTTTAGGGTTAGGGTTAGGGTTAGGGTTAGACCCACAGATCCCTAAATCCTAAACAAATTAATCCATGTCGAAACTTTCATTAATTTCCACCTTATGCATCGCCATTTTCTTATCCAGCCTCTGCTTCCAGATCGCGCGATCGGAGCCTGACGCTGCAATATTAATTCAAGAAGTCACGAACAAGGATGGAAAGGGTGAAGCATGCGCAGGGTTAAAAGCACCCGCTTCATGCCCAATCAATTGTTTCCGTGCGGATCCTGTGTGTGGTTTTGATGGTGTTACTTATTGGTGTGGGTGCGCTGACGCTATGTGCAGTGGCACTCGTGTTGCTAAATTAGGGGCTTGCGAGGTTGGAAGTGGTGGCAGCGCTTCTCTACCCGGTCAAGCACTTCTTTTGATTCATATTGTCTGGCTTATCTTGATTGGGTTTTCTCTCTTGTTTGGGTTTTTTTAATTTGACAATTTTGCAATTTGGCTTTGATTCTGTCATTTATTATTTATTTTGTGCCGAGGTTGAGATGGTTGGGGCTTGTCGAGATTTCCCATGCTTGTAAAAATATTCATTGAGTTAATACCGTAATTTTTTCGTTCTTTCTTACTGATATTCTTATGGTTCTAAGTAACTCGATCATCTCGATGCATATGGGCATTGCATTCGAGGGCGTAATTTTTTCATTCTTTCTTACTGATATTCTTATGGTTCCAAGTTACTCGATCATATTTTAATGGTTCTAAGTTACTCGATCATATTTTAATGGTTCTAAGTAACTCGATCATCTCGATGCATATGGGCATTGCATTCGAGGGCGTAATTTTTTCTTTCTTTCTTACTGATATTCTTATGGTTCTAAGTTACTCGATCATATTTTAATGGTTCTAAGTAACTCGATCATCTCGATGCATATGGGCATTGCATTCGAGGGATAGAAACCTGTGTTTTCACATTGAATGTTCTTCAACCTGTATTTTTATGGTTCTAATACTGACTTGACAATTCAAATTGCGAGCTACTCCCATTCCAAGTGCCATTGCAAATTTACTAATGCAAGTTGATGGTTTTTTTATTATTATTATTTTATTTTTTATCTTGGAGCATTTTCAGAGAATTAACAGGTGCTACATCCTGATAATCACTGTGTTGTACAATCTCATGCATAGAAAAGGGCCATAAAATTTGTTGAGCAAACTTTCAATATGAAATATTAGGGTTCCAGGAAATGCTTCAGAATAAAATGACAATAGAACCACACCAAGCATATATGGTCAGTTGCACAAAATATTGCTAGTCTTAGATGTAAGAAGATATTACATAAGACGCAGAGATCAGATACAGAAGCAAGCACAATTGATAATTGCTTCTCCAAACACATATAAGCATTTAGGTTTTCTCCTTTCTTTTTGCTTCCATTTCTTTTTTTTTTTGGTTGAACAGAGCTTGGTAACTAGACTTTGATACTACTTATAAGCAGATATGAATTTCATTTCTTTGTTGAAGTACCGAGTCTTGTCAGTACGAATGCTAGTTCAATGCATCTCAATATGATGAAAAACTGTTGTTTATCAGGATGATCACCATCCCCAGTTTGTCAGTGGATTGTCGATTGAACTCACCTGGTTTTGCTTTATTTATTTTTGTTGAATATGCACGTCATTCTTTAACTTCGCAAGGAAACTCGAGTTGCACAAGTGACTGGAGGCCGTCTCGTGCCACAGATTGTCTTGTTTCCCAATAGCCACTTAATATCCCAAAGGTTTATTTTTACGAACTAACAGAGGTTGCCTGGAAGTTTTTCAAGAAACGCTGACCGAAATTCGATATTCCTACAATGCCAATGTTTTCATGGTGCGAAGAGTCTTAGCATCCACTTCTGAAAGGATGCTGCTGTAAGCAAGCATATTTCATGGACACCTGTAATAAATCATAATCAATAAACTTCCAATTCATTCTTTCTCCAGAATAAACATATGTAAAACTCTTATCAACCAAAATGAAGATCGTAAAAATGTCAATCCTGTCATTTTGATCCCCTGATTAAATGACCACAAGGATCAGTGGCAGTTAGCTACAAAGGGAAGTCATGCCTCATACTGGCCTCCTTTCACCAATCAGAATCAGAGATTTCGAATGTATTTTGCCATTTAGCTAGCTTGATCTCAAAACTGGTATATATTATTATATTTTGAACCATTTTAAGAATTATTGCTGATACTTTTCTGAATTTGGTGAAAATCTGAAAGAATATATCAATAAATCTTAGTATCCTGGTGTAGAAAAAAGCTTTTTATCAAGGACAAGAATACTTTCGAAAGTTTCAACTTATCATACGCTATGTAAATGGATAAACATTTAACCATGAAGGTTATAGACAGAATAAAATTTAAGAGCTGTTTTGTTCTGGTGGAAGAGACTGGCCTTTCTTTCTTTTAGGCCTTATCCATTTACCCTTATTCGAGGTTCCTTTTCGTTCAAGATAATCAGTAAAAATATAAAAAATAAAAAAGCAAAGGAGAGGCAATAGAATCAAGTTCAAAGAAAACTGTCTGCTATCAGAAATCTTTTTCATGCACCTCCAATTGTATAACCTGTATACTTCTAGCCTTAGGGCATGTGTAATATCATTTACAGTATAGCGCTACCGAGAGTATTCCCAGAATTAATGTGCTGCCATAGAAAGATAATAGAAATAATTATCCTAACGTGTTAACTGTGACGTCTTCAAACACTTATCAGTATAGTTTTCAGATCTAAGCCTGTAAATGCGTGACAGAAGGGAAAAAACATAACTTGCACTAGTTACAATTACAAAGCATTGATGTAATCATGCTTCTTTCAACGAGTGATTCTAAACAGTTAGTTATGAATTTACTATAACTAAATAAAGATTTATTTCAAACAAATTACATGAATAGTCTAACAGAGACATTTATGAACTAGTGGGACAGGTCTAGGCTCAAGAGAAGGTTTGGTCGCGCTAGATCAGAATAACAACTCAAAATGATCATAACTTTTAATCCGACCGTTGGATCGTGCTCAAATTTTTACAGAAGTTTCCGAAGGCTGTTTTTTCTCAAAATCGCCTTGGAATCGTTACTCCGACCATCAGATCTTTAGATTTTAAAAATCTCATACCAGAGCCCTGATTTTAGCAGTTTTTGTGATTTTCTTTGTTATTTTTAGATTTTATGCTTTCTTCTTTTGTAATCTCATATTCTTATTTTTGTTTCCTAGTTGAAAGGGTTTATAACCTATTTAAAGCTTTGTAAATCTCCTAAAAAGGCATACTTTATTGTTGTTTTTGAAGAGAAAATAAAACCTGCAAACTTGGGGTTCACATGAACAACTCTTTTCGTTGATTAAAATTCCCGTGATCTTTCTTCATTTTTACTGTATTCATCTTCCGCCTGCATCAAGCATCCCATTGTTTTGGCAACTAATTTGCTTTTAAGATTTGACATGTTGTTCTTACCTTCACTGGAATCTGAAAGAGCTAGTTGGTCAATCTGTTTTTGAAAGTATTAGATACTTCGCAGAAAGGGATGCTTGTGTCATATCTGCCTCCCAGCTTTCAAAAGATGCTGATTGCTTCCTGCATATTTAATTACTATATGTCCAATAGCATAAAGGCTTCAGTGACATAGAGCCTTCCTTCCTTTTGTTAAATATGGTCATTAGCCAAATTAATTACCGAAACGCGTGACAAATTAATCTACGAGGTCATGTTTTTATGATGCTTAAATATTAGCTTTGCTTTGGGATTTGATTCTGTGTTCTCCAACTACAAAGAGAAAAAGGTCTAGCAAAAGACTGCACGGAGAATATTGATTAAAAAATGGAAAGTCGGTTGCGCAATTATATGTCGATCATTTTGATTATGTAGTCATGTTTATTCCCCTTTTGGAAGTGCCGAGCCTATATATAGATGAAGTTTATCAGTCCAGTTGCACTGCGATTGCATACAGTGGGTATCTGTTAGGGAGAGGAAATATTCTGTGACTAGTTCAGCTTCTCCTAAATTTCTATCTATATACTGCACTGCACTCAGAGAAAATATGAGTGACGTAGGACAATGGAAGCCTGTTGTCGGAATGTTGGTTATTAGTTTTGCCTTCGCAATAGTGAACTTACTTCTTAAAAAGATGATTGATCAAGGAACAAACAATATGGTTATTGCCACTTACAGACTGTCAAGTTCTGCAATTTTCTTGGCGCCCATTGCGTACTTTTGGGAAAGGTAGTAGCTACTTCGTCTCTCCCTTCTAGCAATATTCTTTTAGCGTCTGCACACTTATTTTTTAATGCTTGTTTAGCTTCTCTGCGTTCAATTGTGACGTTTATCAACTAGTTATTGTCAATGCGGCTCCTTTCATTGGAAATAGCTCTGAGTTTGTCTTGGAGGATGGACTTAACTTCTTATACGGACAGGTTCTTACAGGGACTGTAATATAGTTAGTTTTCTTGCAGGAAAGGCAGACCTAAGCTAACAGCTTCCATCTTTTGCCACCTCTTCCTCGGTGCCTTTGTTGGGTTCGTTAAAATACACATTTAATATTCTAGATGGTTTTGTGCTATGCTAATTGTTCATTTTAAAATTACAATTACCCTGACAATTACAGAGAAACGCTGAGAATTATTGATGTCTATCAGGTTAACCCTCACACAGTACTTGTTCCTTCTGGGACTCGAGTATATATCTGTCACCTTCTCATGTGCCTTCCTCAACACGGTCCCTGTAAACACGTTCATACTAGCCCTGCTTTTTAGGTAAGCACAACAAGCAAGGAGTAATTTACTGCATTTTCTGACCAAAAATAATGTTTATTGGTAATTGGTGTTCAAACTCTTTCCAGACTAGAAAAACTGAACATGTCAAGTAAGGCAGGAAGAGCAAAGGTTTTAGGGACATTTATTTGCATGGGAGGAGCTGTCCTGTTAATCCTTTATAAAGGAATCCCATTAACCAATCCACGTTCAGAAGCCACCACAACTCATGACATCCTGATCTCAGGCAAGAAGAAACGGAGTTGGGTAGCTGGTTCGATACTTTCTCTTGCAGGCTGCTTCATGTGGTCTGCATGGTTCCTCATGCAAGCTAAGATAAGCAAAATTTATCCATGTCAATACTCCAGCACTGCCATTATGTCCTTCTTTGGTGCAATCCAGTCAGCTGCATTAAGTTCAATCTTGAAAAGGAAGTTTTCCATGTGGATTCTTAAATCAAAACTGGAGATTATAAGCGTCCTTAATGCTGTAAGTATCAGGACAACTTAAATGAATATTTCTTGCTTCGTACAAATAAAGAGAAGAAGTTTCTTTATTAATTTCAATTTCAAACAGGAGGCTTGAAATATTACCGTTTCACTTCTTGCCACAGGGGATCATAGGATCAGGCTTGTGCTATGTTGGGATGTCATGGTGTATCAAACAAAGGGGACCTGTGTTCACATCTGCGTTCACCCCTTTCATACAGATATTCGCTGCTATGTTTGATTTCTCTATCCTGCATGAACAAATTTATCTTGGAAGGTTGATTCCTTTCATTACACACACACACACACACACACACTATGCTTTCACTTTGCTACAGATTATTTATTGTTCTAACATTCTGCAGTTGTAATCAACAGTGTCCTGGGATCTATCGTGGTTATTCTAGGTCTGTACATTCTCCTGTGGGGTAAAAGGACTGAAGCAGTGGATTGTGGTGAGAAGCAAGCCCAACTAACCGACGAAGAGGAAAACCATGACACAGAAGCACAAATATCAGCAACAAATTCAAAGAGTAATCCATAGAACCCCTTCAGGATGATCAATAAATGCTCTTTCAGAGTTAATTATATATATGGTGGGAGGAGGCTGGTTATTCAAGGCTGTAGTGAAAATGCAAGCAAAAAAAATTCAAGTGTAACATGTGCAAGTCCAATTTGAATTGATAGAACAGTCATTGTCTACTACTCATTTAGCTTAACTTAACTTGCTTTCCACTTGCAATTGAAAGAATTGAAAGAGATGGACACTCCTCCCTTGATCATGGAGTCGTAGATAGCCTACTTTATACCAAATTGAAAATAATAATAGAAATATCCTGGTATATAAAAATTGATCTGAAAAAAATAGTAAAAGAGATGGACTAAAAATATTGTATAGAAGAAGTAATGTTGTAAAAATAATTTATAAAAATATGATATACAAATAAATTTTTTGCATAAATAATTTTAATACACGTATAATTATTGTTATGAGAGACCTTGATGGGAAAAAAAATGTTTGTAAATTATTTTCCTTCATAGCATAGAAGAGCGAACAACCTTGGACGCTCAAACAGGCAAGTGCTTTATAAACAAAAATCTAAAAGGGTTAATTTAGTGTTTCACAGTAGCTGATGCGGATAAAGTTAATTAAAAAACTTTTTTTTTTTTTTTTTTCAGTTCCTAAGATTTTTTTATTTTTTGGTCCCTCAATTTTGTTTCTTCTTATTTGATTCTTTAATATTTTTCTTTGATTTCCAATTGGTCTTGGTGATTTGTTTTTCATGCATGCGCGTAAGAGGATCTCAGGGTGTTGAGGAAATATTATGTCGCTAGGTTAATGTTCGGTTTGGCAACATGTAATTTAATTTTATTGATTTAAAATAATTCAAACTTTAGGGATTAAATTTGAAGCCTAAAGAAATGTCCAACCCCTTTTTTATTACCAAAATCAAGGAATGATTTGTACGATCAGTGAGAGTTCATGCCCTTTTTTTTTTTACGGTCACTTAACCTTTTTTTTTTTAATATGATTATTTAACATTGATTTTATTTGAAATTTAAAAATCTCGCAATATTAAAAAAAAAATTTAGAGCTCAGTTGATGCTCGATTAACCTGGTTAATTCGAGTTTTTTTTCGTTATTTTTTTAATTGATTTTTTTCCAGTCTCGCCCTTTAATTATGGGTTGGTTTTTGAGATTTGAGCTTTATGGTTTTATTTAATTATCTTTTTACAAGTTTGTCATGGTCTCTAGGTCACGAAATTAGTATGTTGAATTGACTGTACTCGAGTTGGTTTTTTTATCTTTTTTTTTTAATTTCATCATTCAACATTTAATTTTTTAGAAATTAATCTTTAATTTTTTTTCATTCTACTTTTTATAAGGTTATCTCATTTTTATTTATTTATCAAATAAATTCATGGAAATATTTTAAAAATATTGGGAGAATGTTATGGAATAGTGTGTTCATTTTTCACAATTAATCATTTTTAATTTTGTTTTGTTTTGTTTGGTTTATGTAATTTTGTTTTTTAATTTTTTTATTATATTATTAAATTAATTAAATCTAATCGAATTAGATTGTCATATTTTTCTTGCATTGCGTGTGCATAATTGTTTACATTAAAAACAATTTAACCTGATCAGAATATAACGCGAGATGTTCATCTACTTGTATTTTGAAGTTCAAAGCTAAATGACGAATAGTTATTTGTTCACTCGTTGACCCAGCGAAATTACCTGTCGTTCCCTCACATAAAACAGGCCCAAACTCCGAGTGTAATGGCCTCGCCCCTTTCTCTCTCGGGCCCAAAAATAAATCCTCAAAAACCCTAATTTCACTGCTGTGCATCTTTTCCCGGGGCATACTGCAATCGGAGACTGTTGTATCTGTAAAGCGAAAAGAAATCAGAAAAGATGGGAATAAAGAGAAAGAAGAGCGAAAGCGAAGCAATGGAAGATTACGACGACGATGTAGTGGTAGACAGAAAGGAGAAGAAGAAGATGAAGAAAATGGAGAAGGAGAAGGAGAAGGAGAAGGAGAAAAAGAAAGAAATACTCCCATCAATGATAAAGAACAAGGAGAAGAGGTCTGCCGTACACGCTAAACTCAAGCAGCAAAAGAAAGTAGAGAAGCGGAAGAAGCTTAAAGCCCGAGACGCCGAAGAGAAGCGCGCTCTCGAGCTCGGCGAGGAGGTCAGGTCCCCTTTTGTAATATGGCATTAGGGTTGTTTTTTTTTTTTTGCGGAATAAGAATTGATTTGGTGTGATGTAATATTTGTGCAGCCTCCTCCCAGGAAGATTCCACGCACCATTGAGAATACTAGAGAGTTTGACGAGACTGTATGCAAGCCCGACGACGAGGTACTACCTCATAGCTATTGCTCTGCTAATTTTCAATTTATAGTGATCTGTTCTGGTGAATATTTGGGAAGATTCGTTCTACTCTTTTTACTTATGGCCAAAATAGCAAATGCTTGTCGTAGCTTATGTGCTAATTCTGTTGGTTTATAGCTATTCGCTGGTAATGATGCTGATGAATTTAGCTCCGTTTTAAAACGCGATCGGATTCCGAAGATATTGATCACCACTTCCCGTTTCAATTCTACTGTAAGTTTTCCATCTCCTTTGAATTTGTTTTTGTTACAGAGTCATCAAGTAACCATGAAAGGAAGATCAAATAATATTTGGGTGCCAATTTAAATCTCGTGTTGCGCCTCTGATATGGTTGATTGTCTTTACATGTCATTTGTCCTCGACAGAGGGGACCAGCTTTTATATCAGAACTACTTGAGGTGATCCCAAATGCACATTATTACAAGAGAGGAACTTATGACTTGAAAAAGGTGTTCTTTTATTGGTTCTCGTTCCCTCTCTCTTTTCCTAATAGAAGAAGCTGAGCTATTCCAGTGTTAAATCTCTTACGAAGATATGCATAACATTTTTGTAGATTGTAGAATATGCAAAGAAGCAGGATTTTACTTCTCTTATAGTTGTTCACACCAACCGCAGGGAGCCAGGTGAGTGGTACTTGTTAGTTTTCAATAAAGAACATGTGCCTAATTGCATAGGATACATGTGCTCTTGACATGTTTTCCTATTGTAATAACTATTAGATTGGAATTGAATTTTCTTTTCAACGGATAAACTTTGGGAGACGGTGATTGTCTACAAGAAACTTAACAAGTTCGTAACTTTCTTGTAGATGGTCTCTTGATCATTGGCTTGCCTGACGGACCTACTGCCCATTTCAAGCTCTCACGGCTTGTTCTACGCAAGGATATCAAGGTTTGTATATTGATATGGAACTTTTATTTAAATGCAATGTTAGGTACTGTCTATTCTAAAGATAATTGATTTAAAGAAACTAAAGAAAGTCTTTAATAATTATGCATCCCCAAATATCAATTAAATCTAATTTGTCAGGCCTTTAAATGGACGAGGCCTGTTTGATTGGAGCAAGATTATCTAATCAAAGATAAATTGATTGATGAAGAGAGAAATGTAATTTTAGAAGTATTATCTAATTAAGTTTCAATATATTAGAATAACCTGATTCGTTTTTTTACGTGGTCATGCATGTGATTTCAGTTTCTTCAGATGTAGTTTCTGTGAGGCTAACGTCTTATCTTTACTGCATTGTATTGCCTGTAGAGTCACGGAAATCCCACCAGTCATGAGCCCGAGCTGGTCTTGACTAACTTCACAACTTGTCTGGGTCATCGTATTGGGAGGTATGAAATTTTCTTCATGTTGCATATTAGAAAAGTTGTAAATTCTCCTCACAGTTGACATGAAGAATGAATTGAAATACACTGTAGTCATATGTGTTCTCATCCCTCTAAAAATGCTCTTGTTTTCTATAATTTATAAATGTTTTTTCAGTGTGGTTTGTGTGTCCTCACAGTTCTTCTGCATGTCATTGTCTTTTGTTGACTTTTTACTTACTGGTTTTCTTCTTTAACACCACTTTCTTTTGTTCATATGTATCCTCCAGACTAATACAGTCACTTTTCCCACAAGAACCAAATTTCCGCGGTCGGAGAGTTGTTACCTTTCATAATCAACGCGATTATATATTCTTCCGGCATCACCGGTAGGCATTGATTTCTGTCAATTTCTGCCGAGGCTAAGCCTTTAGGTAATCTTTTTCTTTTTCACAAATGCCTTTCTGATGAATTTTCCTACTGTTTTGTGGACAGGTACATCTTTGAAACCAAAGAGAGTAAACAGAGTGATTCAAAAGGTAAAAACAGAAAAGATGGCAAGGGCGAGAAGAACACTCAACAGAAAGTGATTGCACGCCTTCAGGTTACGGTTCCCTATTGGATTTTTTTGTTAGCATTCGTTGTTATGTAGTCAATATCCTTTCTACCAGGATCTTAAAATTTTGGCGCGAGCCTTCAAACACATCTGGAATTGTAGGACCTTGTTAATTTCAACTACTTCATTTGTATACCCTTAAGTTATTGGTCCCAATTTTACCAAAACATCACTTGGTCTGAAATCCCAATGGTCTCATTAGTCAGTGCCAATAATCAATAATTTTCCTCTAAACATGCAGGAGTGTGGTCCTCGATTCACACTGAAGTTGAGAAGTCTCCAGCATGAAACCTTTGATACCAAGGGTGGTGAATATGAATGGGTTCACAAGGTAACTTATGAATGGTTTCTGTTTTGTATATCGATTTGTTGAGGCCTTGTATTTTCCAATTTTGTTGGATTTGAAACTGTTAATATTTCTTCCCGTTTGAATTGCAGCCAGAAATGGACACCAGCCGAAGAAGGTTTTTCTTGTGAGTTGCATCAGATTGTTTATTTGTCTTGGGGTAGAAGCAAATTTTGGTGCCTTTCGGGTTGGTACATGAACAACTGATGGAGAATTGTGATCAGTTTTGCCCAATTGTTTATTCAACTCTGGTGGAATACTTGAAGATTATATGAATATATTTTTTATTGGATTATTTGTTTGACCCATGATTAATTTTTTTCTAAATTTCTTGGTTGCCTGTCTGATTGGATGATATCTTTCTCCTTTCGGGTGTAATTGATTGCATTTTTATTTTCAAAGTAGGTGCAATCTGTTATATTATTCTGGGTCAAAAGAAAAAAAAAAAGTAGTTGAGAACTCTTACAATCATAAAATTCAGACTTCATCATTCGGCCACCATATATGTTGGCCTGTTGGGTGAAAAATGAAGGAAAAGAGAACAGGAAAACAAATAGTTATTGGTATTCTGTACATTTGGTTTCTATTCCCTGTACAAGAGAGATCACTCAAGATACCCTCTGGCCATGCAAACGGATGGTTTACAATTTGAAAACCTAGGACTGTCTGGTCCTAGCTGTCTGGTGCAAATCCTACCTGTCTAACTTTACATGTGCAGAATGCCATTGGATCATCTGAGCAGACATCTTCTTTATCATTTGAAGGCAAATTAACACGAGCACACCTCCAAAAGCAGCAATTCGCATCAGAGACTGTTCTGGACTTCTCCTTATTAGATAAATGCAGTCCACGGTGATCAAGATCAAACCTAAACTTTCCAGCAAGGTCTTGATTGACATGATCTTGCTCTTATTCTCTCCAGTCACCCTGCATAAAATTCTTGAACACAGAACTCCTATAACCAAAAATGTAGTTAATGACCACCCCCTGTACCTGATCAACCTTCCACCCACAACCAAAACCTCTTTTCGGCAAACACAAGTTGGGCACTCCCCAGAAAATGTAGATGAAACTAGAGCATCAAAACCTGTATAGTAGGGTAAGATAATGGAATCCAAGTACAGGCTTGCATGTAGAATTCCAGAAATGGTTGATGCCTGGAGGAATGCATACCTGACATCTTTGTCAATGCGGCTATCGAATGTGAGGGCAGATACCTGAAGCAGCTGAAGGATTGCTGGTCCAAAGCAGGAGAGAGGGAATACGGTATTGATCCGTGAACCCTTGGCAAGTACTAAGAGGATTAGAGGGAGGGAGACTGGACCAGATGGTTGCAGGTATCTCTTTGATTCTCTGAGATATGTTCGACCACGTCTTGATATATCTACTACCATAATGGCTAGTGTTACCAGGTACAAAGCTGTTGTAAAGAGAAAAGCTAGAACATCCACATAGGGCGGATGATTCCCAGGGTAAGTGCTGTCACAGTAGTAATGGTAAGGACAGTTGATTGGATCCATTGTATCCTCTACCTGCCATCTAACACATTTGAAGAATATCGCCTGGACGTCTTCTGAAGGCCATTCGGATCGGAATGCCAGGTCCCGTCGGTACAGCATGGTTCATAGGTTGCCTTACCCTCTTGCCATCTTGTTTCATCTATAGTTTTATATGAATGAAGTAGAGGCTTTTTATTTTTTTAAGCAACGGGCATTCTTTCTGTTGAGACGTTGTAGGTATAGGTGAGTAGATGGTGAAACATCATCTAATTTATTTTCTTTTCTTTTCCCCTGTTTAATTAAAATATATAGTTTCAATTTCATTTTTCAACTCTGACAGAGAGAGAGGATCGTTGTTTAAAAATTAAGATGTGGCTAGCTTATTGAGAAATACCATGAGTATCTTGTTTTCATCCATCCTTGTTCTCCTAATGGAAAGTTCTATAGCCTTTTGTGCCTCTACCAGCTTAGGTAATGTTGCACCTGCTAGAACCTGTTTCTTGCAGGATCACAAAGATGACAGAAGGTGTTCTTGATGGTTTTGAGTTAAAATCAGGGAGCAACTTGCAGATTACTCATAACTTATCTATTTGTTTATGAGTAGGAGTTAGGAACCAATAGAAATGGGTAGGTACTTTCAGTGACAAATGCAGCTTCAGGCAGCTTGAATCCAAAGCAATAATTGGTTGGTTGGTGATAGCTATTGGTTTGGTGATATCTACATCACTGTTACCATGGTCAGAGCATTTTGATGACCATTGTGTAATTATGGAGTAATCCGTAAACAAGAGCATTTTGCAGGGAACTATTAATTACTTCGATTATACAATTTGATTATACATTAAAATATTTTTTTAATTTTTTAAAAATTATTTTTAATATCAACAAATCTAAATAATCTAAAAATATATATAAAAAATAATTTTAAATAAAAAAATTAAGTTTTTTAAAAATACGGTTTCTACCATATTATACAACCTTCATTAACTTTACTTGTAGTTGGGGAAAGAGGATTTTTGCTTTCATGAAGATAAGAGGTGAAGGTGGATAAAAATTACCCCAGTTATTCAAGCATGGAGAGGGTATCATCCAATCTGACGGATCATCACACCCAAAAACACACGCATATTGAATAATTTCAACGTTAAATCATAGAAAATCTCTATATTTACTTGTACGAGCTGCTGAAATAAAAAATATTACCTTGAAAATTATCTTGGCACCTCTTCATGAACAGAAAGGAAAGTCACATTTTATTTTTTAAAGGTTATTAGTTCGAGTCCTACAAACTTTAGATCCACTTGAGGTTTATATGATCGTTGACTTCAGGACCAATGAGATTAGTTAAGGTACATGTATACTGATACAGATATCTATACTAGTAAAAAAAAGAAATAAAAGAAAGAATAGTTGATATATATTTTCGCATGTCATCTGCAAGTTGTTCTTGGGAAAGCGGAAAGCTTTCATGGATCGTAATTAGCAGCTTGCACATGGAAGAGCCTCTCAGATTTCTTACATATATTCATAGCTTTTTGTAATTTACCTGTTAAAATTCGAACTTACAATGAGAAAACAGTACTGGGAATTCCTAAAACATTAATTAATAAATATAAGAACTCTCATGCCCCAAAACTAGGGTAGGAGGGATCAAGTTCAAACCATCAAGCAAACCATATTCTTATAAAAACAATAAAAAGCAACACAAGAAATAGCAGCAAAAATTGCAAGAGCCGTGAAACCACAATGAAGGGCGATGAACAACAAATATAGCACTAGAAAGACTTGAATCAGAGACAGAAACAACAACAGTAGACGCAAAACACTCCATAAAAATGACCAAGAAAGATGGCAAAACTCAAGATTCACAAAAATCACAGAACTCCTAGACCTTTTTATCTCTTGTTTTATTTCTAGTTTCTATTTTGATTGAGTTTCTGATGATCCCCATCAATTGAAACCTTTTTTTTTTTTTTTTGCGATATTTAAAGGTGAATAACGTATAATTTTGATATGAAAAAGGTTAACATAAGAATTTCCCTTTCGCGCAAAAAGTTCATTTCGCGTTGTTTATCCAAATCACCTCATTAATCTATCATGATTAAAATGAATATGAGATTCGTTTTTAAAATCATTGAAAATAAAATTTAAATTTAAATTAATATATAAACGGAGGTTCAAATTGCAACTTCTATTATTTTACCTTTTATACATAAGGATAACTCTAGAGCGGCGGCTTCTCACGATCCTCGTAAGCATGTGATAGTAAGAAAAAATATTTACTCTTATTTCAAAGATGACAAGATTTATTTCTATTTAAATTTAAATTTAAAGTTATTATATTAATATCTTTTAAATTTAAATTTGTTTGAACTTCTCTTCTACTTTATTATTAACTAATTAAAATTCTGGCTATGGAAAAACTTATTGGGACTTGTCTGTTTGATATTGTGGTAGCGGTTGTTTTTCAAAGTGTTTTTTATTTGGAAATGCATCAAAATAATTTTTTTGATTTTTTTAAAATTTAATTTTGATATCAGCATATCAAAACAATTTGAAAACACAAAAAAAAAAGTAACTTGAAACAAAAAAAATATTTAAAAAAAAACATATTTGAAGCGCAAAAACAAACATTCTCTAAATCATGAGAGGATCAGATAACCTCGGATACGCCATTGTGAAGGCCCGAGCAACCTTTAATATACCCAAAATTATCTTCTTTTTTAGTTATTTTTTTATTCAATAAAATTACTATTATTATCAACCTGGATTATCATGTTTGTTATAATTGGTATTCGAGCAGTAGATCTATGGTAGAAGGAACAAGAATGTCACAACTTATTGAAGCAATTGCAAATGCAACAACAACAGAAAGAGCAACAACAACACCAATAAAACTTAGTAAAGAATTTTTGAAGAACTGGTGCAACAACTTCAAAACAAGTTGCTAAAGGAACCTACCCTAGTCTTGAGAGCAAGGTTTTTAAATGGGGGTGGAATTATAACAATCATAGCCTTGATACATCAACATGATTTACTCCTATTTAAATTTAAATTTAAAGTTAATAGATTATGATTTTTTAAAATTTGAATTTGTTTGAATTTCTCTTCTATTTAGGTATTAGCTAAGTAGAATTGTATCCATGAAAAAACTTATTGGAACTTTTTATTAAATAATGAGAGGATTAGGTAACCTTGAATATGCCTTTATAGAGTATGCCTTTATAGAGGCTTGGGCAACCTCAAATATGCCCAGAAATTATCTTTTATCATTTTTTCTATTAGATCTTTGTAAGTTAATTTCTTTTTATTTAATAAAATTTCTATTTATTATCAACCTTAATTATCATGTTTGTTATAATTACTATCGATCAGAGCAGTAGATTTATGACAGAAGAAACAGGGATGTCATGACTTATTGAAGCAATTGTAAGCATGAAACAATATAAGAAGCAACAACAATTATACTAATAAACTTAACAAAGAATTTTGGAAGAACTAGTGCAACAACTTCAAAACATGTCTGCTAAAGGAACCTACACTAAAGAAAACTTATTATATGTCAATCTTGAGTTGTGTTGATGTGGGATAAGGTCCAAGAGGATTGGACCATTTTTATTGTGTTATTTGGGTTGTGATTGAAAATATTGATAATTTAGTACCCTCCAAGTATTGAGAAAATTCTGCTGAAATTTTGGTAGAATTCACAACAAATAAAAAAAAATTGACCATAATATTGCATATAAGCATATTATTAAGACACAATATATGTTAAAAATTGGGATGTTACATGTTTAAAGTCACGAATGGATTTATTTAGGTCTTTAAGTATTTTAGATTAAAAAAAATGGGTTAAAAAATAAATTTTTAAGCATAGAATACCCCTGCCTCACTTTTCTACCGACCCTTTGGTCGCCATATTCTAGGGTAGCAAAAGGTGTGTGTCTTAGATATTTTTATTTTTAATATTAAAGTCTTTCTCTTTTAATATATATAAAAAATAAGAGGCCTGGCACATAAGGTGAATCTTTTTATTTTGGGCTAGGCGCGCCCTGGGCCACCAAGGCCCAAATGCCTGCCCTTTGTTTGTTGGGTCCATCAATTTATTTTTTATTTTTTTATTTATTCAATTTCTTTCAAATAAATAATTATATGGAGTTATTTCGATCTCATGATCTTGGTCGTGAATTTCACATGTTAACTCATATTGGCTCTTTTTTTTATTAATTTTCTAGATTTTTTTTTCATTTTCATTCTTCAATATTGAGTTGATTGGGAATTGAGTTTCAATTTATTTTAATTTGCTTTCTATGAGGCTATCTCAATCTCATGATCTGGATTGCGAATTTAACAAATTAACCTGGTTTGACTCAAGTTGACTTTTTATTCATTTTTTTAAGATGAATTTCTCCTACAACATTGTGTTTATTGCAGTTGAGCTTTATAATTTGTTTTAATTTATTTTTTGTAGGTTTATCACTGTCTCATGACCCATATCGCGAATTCCACCAATTAACTCGAGTTGATTCAGGTTAATGTAATATGTAATCGTCTAAATATTAAAAAAATATCATCTTTAATTATTTTTATAGTCATATTATATTTTTATAGTCATTTCATGTTGGTTTTAAACTAAACTTACCAGATTTAGTTCACACTAAATCAATTATTATAAGATTTTAGCGAGGTAAAACATATGTGTTTAGTAAATCTCAATAGATGTTAACTGGTCCAATAATTCTGTTAAATCTTTGTATTATTAAAACATGTTTAATAGTGCATCATAGACAAATAAAAAATTCGGGCACCATAAATTTTAAAATAATTAGAAAATAATTATCAGTGTTTATGTAATGAAGGAGGAATAGATTCAACCGTTCAAGTAAAAAAAAATTATATTTAGTATAAATATTCTTATTACATATATAATTTTCTATTTCATTTTAAATGACAGCCTCTCAAGTTATCATTTTTTAGGTAGCATTAATTGCTTTTATATTTTTAATAAATGAAAAACTTATATTTTATCATAATATTTTATCTAATAAAATTTACTTTTTTTTAATCATGAATAATTGATTTGAATTTTAAATATATTTATGAAATAAAAAAAAATCATCCAATATGTGAATGGTTTAAGAAATTGATATGTGTTGGATATGATGATTTCCTACCTTCTGAGACTACAAAGCAAAATACTGTTACTTCATCTTTATATTTTTATTTTCAAAGTAAATATATTAAATATGTATTATAATACAAAGTGCTTTTTACAAATATTTTTTATTTAAAAATATATTAAAATATTTTTTTTTATTTTTAATATCAGCACTTCAAAATCATATAAAAATATTAATTAAATGTTACTTTTATACTAAATATGCTTTTAAAACCTACCAGGATATAATTTTAAACACAAAAATAGACATGCACTAGATTAATAACTGAATATTTTAAAAGTTGTCCAACCCAACTGGTGTTTAAACATAATTTGCGGAATAAAAGTATCCTTGTCTTTCTAATCACAAGTAAAAAAAAAAAAAGCGGTTGCTAAGATTGCGGCCGGGAAAAGTAGATAAGAAGTGACTGTTAAGATGGAGCAGTTAGGGGAAAAAGGATGATTGCAGACATACAGTTAGAGCCCACAGAAAAGAGAGGGCGGCAAGCAAACGGAAAACATCATGGGCCCATCATCAGTGTTCCACAACCGGATTCCAATCTGTCAAATGATTAATTAATGATTTCTCCGAGAGTTAAAACTTAATTGTGTTGTTTAAATTATTTAAATTTTTTAGTTTTATTTTTTTAATATTTTTAGATTATTTTGATATATTAATATTAAAAATAAATTTAAAAAATAAAAAAATATTTTAATATATTTTTAAATAAAATATATTTTGAAAAACAATCATTAATTCCGTAAAACATCTTGAAAAAGTGTTGTTTCTAACACTAATAAACTCCAAAAACAGGACTGTGATTCTCTATAAAAGCTAAAACCATCTTCACGAGAGTGAACCATACCAAAGAAGAAACAATCATAATCTCCATCCAAAAGTTTTGACAAATCACTACAGTTTTCCAGAATCCTCATTTGCGATATCTTCTCTTCTTTATCTTTTCTTATCACTTTTCACTTTTTCCCCTTAACCTTCTACAAAAACCAAAGACAACAATTATTTTCTACAGGGGCTAGAACTCTAAAAAAATGGTAACATTGTTATTTGTTTCAGTTTTTCCAGTGTTTCTGTTATTGGGTTTTTGTTTTTCTAGTGTGGGGTTTGATTGAATGACTGGTACAGGTTGCGGTCGCGGAATCCAGTGCGGATTCAGATATTGGGGGTCAGTTAAACTCAGGAGTTAACGAGTCTAATCTTTTAAGTGGAAATGGAACGATTCCAAGAACCAACAGTGGTTGTGGCTATTTGTCCTCAACGACTACAGCAATGACTTATGAGCCTTGTGTTTCTTGCACTACCTTTAACATCCTGGCTCCTATCTACAAGCGACTTGATCAAAAGGTACTAATTCCTGTTCTTGTCCCTTTTGTAGAACCAGACAATGGTGTTAATTCTTCTTCTTGTTTTTTTCTTGAAAATTTTGAGAATTTTATCTGTGTGCTTTTATGTTGTCGTGAAATAGAATCAAAGTCTTCGTGAAAGCAATTTCAGAGCAGTCTGGCTCTCTAGAAACCAGAAGATTTTGAATTGGTTGCTTCTCGAGAGATCTTCAATTATATGTCTCCAGGTGGGTGCTTAATTTCCTTTCAATTTCTCTGTTACCGTGGATCTAATTGTGTGGAAAAATAAAAAGGGCTGTTTATTGTATTTGAAATTATGCCAAATGGTTCTTTTCGGTGTGAAATTTTGGTTTTTTATTTGCAGGAATTCTGGGTTGGAAATGAAGAACTTGTGCATATGTACCAGCAGAGACTTGGTGATGCTGGCTATGTAACTTTCCAGCTTGCACGAACCAATAACCGTGGAGATGGTAATCAATGTTCTGTTTAAGCTCCGTCGTTTGTTTGAATTTCTTCTCTGGATTAGTGTGGATCTTTAAAGCAAGCTACTTTTTTTTATGTTCTTATACTTTTCAGGAGACATCTTTGGTCATCAGCTTAAGTTGGTTGATTCTGACTATTATTCAATCTCGTACAAACATAATAAAATTAAAATTAGGCATGGCATATATTGGTTGATAGCTGACTTTGCAATCAAGTTCTTATCTTTTCTTACAAAGAACAAAAAGTTTGTTGGAAATTCTGTAAAAAAAATTTATGAAAAGACCTTCATTTTATTTTGGCAGGCAGGTGGAAAAACAATCTTTCTCAGTCTTTGCAGTAAATCAAATTAATATTTTCTTTTTGCTTATTTGGTAGTCACATGTAAACTGCACTTTGTATGCTATTGCTCTCCTTGAGTATGCTTGCCTTTTTCTATATGATTTTACTGACCTCCAAGTTAAAAAATCAGCTACTTGTGTCCCTTCTGCTATCACCATCCAATCCAGCTTGTATAAGTTCATGCTAATTGGATTGGGATTTTATCCTCTCTGCAGGCCTGCTTACTGCTGTGCGTAAGGACTACTTTACAATTCTAAATTATCGAGAGTTGCTCTTCAATGACTGTGGAGACCGTGTTGCTCAGCTATTGCATGTTCAGCTGGCCTTTCCCTTTTCACAAAACCGGAAAGGCAATGCTCAGCAAGAATTTCTTATTGTTAACACTCACTTGTTATTTCCTCATGATTCCTGTCTATCTGTAGTTAGACTGCATCAGGTATATAAATCTCTCTTTATTTATAATCTTTTACTTCATTCTGAATTTCCAATTCTAGTTCTTAGCTATGTTAATGCCAATTTTTACCTTGAGGTTTCTCATTGGTTTTTTTCCTAGGTTTACAAAATACTCCAATTTGTGGAACAATATCAGAGAGAAAACAAACTTAACTATACGCCAATCCTCCTCTGTGGGTGAGCTTCTTGTCTTGCTTCTGCGAAGCAAATGATTCTTACATAACCTCTGAATAAAGATATCCTCATTTTCTTTTCATTTGTTTCATGCTTTATCCAGTGATTGGAATGGAAGCAAGCGTGGACATGTTTACAAATTCCTGAGGTCTCAAGGGTTTGTATCTTCATATGACATTGCCCATCAATATACTGACAGTGATGCAGATGCCCACAGGGTAAGTTTCTTTAAGTTGCAATCCGAATGCCTCTGCATCACTAGCTAACAACAATGTTTAATTACACTGCTTACCTCAAATGTTTTTTTTTTGTTGCCCATGACTCCTTCTGCATCACGTAGTGGGTGAGCCACCGAAATCATAGGGGTAACATCTGTGGTGTTGATTTCATATTGCTGTGTAATCCTAATAAATCAAGGAAACCATTGAAGAAGAGTTGGGCTGAAGCAGTGTTTGGAATAATAAAGGTGAGTTCAATCGTTTCTGGAATGTTCTTAATAAAGTTGGGCTGAAGCAGTGTTTGGAATAATAAAGGCGAGTTCAATCGTTTCTGGAATGTTCTTAATATCTAACTCTTCAGTTCTGTTTTACTATCGATTAGTTCCCAGCATGTCAGGTGATCGTGGTACTTCCTTGCCCTGCCAGTCTGGTATTTTGTGCTAGAGAAGAAGATAAAACATGGAATAATATTGTTAGAAAAAGAAATAGAAATATACGCTACCAACAAGAGTCAAGACCATTTATCAACTTTAGTTCATATCTTTCTAAAATTTGTACTTGTCTCAGAAAACTTGCTCAATTTTTATACTTAGGAGATAGCAGACACAAATTGTTATGCATTAGAGAAGGATTAAGAATCCTTTATTGTAATTTTCTCCTCTTAAATAATTATTTTGTGGAAGCTTCTTTCTGCAAAGAAAGACAATGTTGTTTACTGTCTGCTAGTCTTGCAATCCAACCATGGACCCTAGGAATTTATGCCTAAGCAATCTTGATATTTACAGCTAATGCTGCTTGTTGCAGTCTGTACCTGCTATTCTGAAATATAAGACGTATTAAACTTCACATACATTCTAATCAAGAACCGGTTATCATTAAATTAGTTTCCAAGTTCCTTGAAGTAGATTGCTTTGTGAGATATTTATGGCTTGTGCTTTGGTTATGCTGTTCAGTTCACAGCTTATGTCAGCCAGCTTTTTGACGAGAATGTTAAAGAGGCCTGTATGTCAAATGCGTCAGCATTGCATCAGTGCAAAGTGCTGTGCATGTGCTATAGATTTGAAGTTCAACTGAGTTACATTTTACCGTCCTTATTTGTACAAATCAAGGGGCATAAAGTTTAGAGCTAGCTCTTTTCTAGCTCTGATGAAGTTCCCCAATAACATCAATATGTTTTGATTTATAAATTCACTTAACCATACTGCTTTCAACATCTGATTGCTATAATTTTTCTTGGTTCAGTGTCAGCTCCAAAAAGCCTTGTTGGTTGAAAATAATGCGTTTGCGTTTTTAAAGGCTGGCGACCATGGGAATTTTATAACATATTCAGCTTTCTGTGAAGCACTCCGCCAGGTACTTCCACAAGCAGCTTGACGATAAACATGCAATTTTAAGTGGAAAGATGACCTTACCATAGTCTAATCTATACAGGTAAATTTAATTGGTCTTCCTTACGGACTCACTTCCCAGGAGACGGAAGATTTATGGATGCAAGCTGACATTAATGGAAATGGAGTTGTCGAGTATGAAGAATTTAAGGTGCAGTACATCCCTGATCCATGGATATTGCCCTAAATTTTAGCAGTTCACTTGGTCTCCCTAATATTTCGCATGATAGCTGGTACATTGCTGTGTGTTAAATTTACAAATCTGGGCATGTGTATGGATCTTTCAGAATATTTAGAATTCTGTTCCACTTCTCTATATATCCGTGTTAGATTAATCTACCACACCATTCATTATATGTTGTTCACTAAAATGCTTAATAATTGCAGCGAAGGATTTGGAATTCAGAATGCGCAGAGCTAAGAGAGGAGAATTGCAGTGAGAGGACTGGGGACTCTGAACATGACATAGTGGAAGAAGCCATTGGTTTCAATGTCAAGAATGCAGTTCTATTCCCCCGTGAAGCCGAGAAAGGCATGTGGCCAGAAAATTATTCTCTCTCTGATCATGCTCGACTCACCGTTGTGTTTTCTCCGGTTAGAATGCAGTGTTCTCAGCGTGTGACACGTTTGTAGATGAAACTGGCTCAAAAACTATGGGGTAGATAAGAAAGTGGAGTTTTTATATCAGAAACAACTGATTATAGCGATACATATCTCTGGGGGTAACTAGCTCTGGTCTAGCCTCAGCCAAGTTTTTCAGGCAAAGAGAGAACTACGTATCCCAGATGTCTTGGATTGTAATGTGAAATGGCAAATCAGAACCATTTTGCAAGAACCATCCAAAATGTATAAATTTATGAATTCATAAGTGCAAACTGCAAACTCCATCAATTTTACTACAATATTATTTATTTTTCTCGAGTGTTATGTCTTCCAAGATACTTCGGTTTTTCTCTCCTGAACAATTACCATTGAAACTATTTCTTCCGCTTTCTGATAATTGTATCTTCGGTAGTGTCGGTAATCGTGACTCACGAGTATCATGATTTTTTTGCCAGATAAAGAATTTGTTAGATTTCTTTTTGTCGCGTCTCCTCCCATGAGATGATTGTATATCTAGTCAGATTCTATCTGCTCTCCAATGGCGTCCAGATGCAACTCATTTCCTCAGACTGGTCCCCTTGTTCCTGACTTGGCTGGGGATTGAGGATGGCTTTGATTTAAGATAAGGCTGGGACCTACTGCTTTCACGGCCAAGGAGACTGTACTGCTGCCAGACCCCGTGTGTTTGCCGGATAATTCCATAACAATTAAAATCAAAATTAAAACAAGGTATATGTTTATGTGTACGTGCATTCAAATTTCAACGTGTATTCGTATAGTAAAATGACTATCTTAATTTTTAAAAATCAAATTAAATAATTTGGCTTGAAAGGCAATACAATTTTTTTTTCAATAGATTAATTTATTATTTACAAGAAAGTAGAAACATCTCGGTCATTTCATATTTTTATTGCTTAGTAAAGCTATTAAATAGTTTTTAAAAGCAAAATTCATTTAACTTGCTTCTAAAAGATTTTTTTGAAATTTTATTTTAATTTTAAAATTAAAATGCTTAAATTACCCTTGAAATCTATTTTTTTTCTAGAAAAATAAATATTTTCCTTAGTTAATTTTATTTCTTTCTACTATTTATTATGATGTTTTTTCTAGTTTTTTTTTTCTATTTGAATAAAAAAAAATTTCCTAGTTTATGTTTTTTATTAAATATTAATAGAGTTTAGAGTTTTTTTATTTTTTTTTCTATATAAAGAGCTGTAATAGTCTTTTGACAATTGAAGACATGGAGGAGTAAAATTAATTATTTTGAGAGTATTCTCATATTTATGGTGTTCTTAGTCTTCGAGGTTTTTGACTTGTAACAAACTTTTATCCTTATTTTTTTGAAGCTCATCGATCCTTAAAGGTTATTTTACTTTATTGTGTGCTGCAAAACAATTATAAAGAAGATGCAAAACATGACATGCTTGTATAGAAAAAGACGAGGAGGTTTCCCATCAAGAAAATACATTCAAGAATTAGTGTGTTGTTCTCGTCCACATCAGTTGTTGTCGTTCAAAATCCTGGTGGTGGGATCCTTAATGGGACAACATGTACAAAGAT
>Ga0307518_10000735_pt1 | contig 24621 bp, 12 predicted proteins | sample 25_EM_MG_FD_203889 | JGI IMG/M metagenome (GOLD analysis project Ga0307518, IMG submission 203889) | Populus trichocarpa ectomycorrhiza microbial communities from riparian zone in the Pacific Northwest, United States - 25_EM | ecosystem: Host-associated > Plants > Roots > Unclassified | place... | reverse complement strand
CCCCCCCCCCCCCCCCCCCCCCCCCCCCCCCCCCCCCCCCCCCCCCCCCGCCCGCGCCCCCCCCCCCCCCCCCCCCAACAAAAGCAGCAATCTCAACAATGAGCTCTTTTGATTTGTTTTGCAGCAAAATTAAATGAGACTCTTGAGTTTTTATAAGATTATAAAAATTAAAATTTTATGAGTATAATTACTTTATGTCTATAATTAGTACAGTGCCCATGCCAAACCTAATAACATTGGGTGAGTTTGGTTGTCAAATTAGATCCAGTAAAAAGACCTGTAGATATTTTAAAAAAAAAATTTAAAGTTTTGAGAACTTATGTTATTTTCAAATGATAATTCCAGGAGCTTTTGAAATTAAAAACAGAAATACAATGTTTTCCAGGTGCTACAATATCATCCACAGTGCAAACATTTTATATCTACAATTTGATCCACCGTAACTATATAATGTTTTTTCACGTGTTTTAAAGTATAGTATAGCATGAATATACAATAGCTTAAATATAGGATTGTCATGCAAAAACAAATATTGAAAATAATGAGGTTTTACATTAAACAATTATATAGCATAAAAATCTTGTAAACTGTCATCTATTTCTCTTCCTGTTATTTTTCTTAGTGTTTTTAAAAGATGCAGAGGTTAATTAGGGCATGTAAACCTCAACATTCATAAAATGTTATCTGGTTATATAGTTAATTAGAATATGCAGAATCTGAATATTTTGAAAGAATGGCTGCCCCTGTCCATACAGAATCTGCCAGCATTCTTTAATTTCGAATTATGAACGGACTGCATTCTTGTCCCCATCATTTCATTGTCACGGTAGTTTTTTAAGTGTTTTTTTTTAATATAATAAGATAGTATTTTTATTATTATTTTTAATATCCATTTATTAAAATAATCAACAAATATTAAAACAATAATTTTAAATAAAAAAATTAAAATTTTAATAAACTCGTGGCACTACAAAACAAGGTTTATGTTTTAGGGGTATTTGAAAGTGTAATATCAGTTATTTTTTTAAAAAAAATTTTAATATATTAAAATAATATATTGTTTATTTAAAAAAAATTATTTTTAACTTTAGCAAATGAAAACAATTTAAAATATTAAAAAATTAATTTAAAAATAAAAAATAAAAAAAGGACTCATTGCATGATTAACCAATGTTTTTAAACCTGGCTGGTGGTCGACCCGGCCTAAGAATCGAGTCATGAGTTTTGATGGGGTTACCAAGATACCCAAGTCAACCCCAATTTTTTTTACAAATCAAAACGACATCGTTTTGATAAAAAAAAAATAGTTAATGGGTTATAACTGAATTTTTAATCGAACTAACCCACCAGGTCAATCGAGTTTTTAACTATTTTTATTTTTTTATAAACCCAACCTAGTTTCAATACTAAATCAACTTGGTTCTGGATTATTCTAGCAACCGGGACGAATGTTAAAACTATTGATATAACTACTTTAAATATGTTTTAATTTATTGTATATTATTAATGCGCATCCCTCTCTCTCTCTCTCTCTCTCTCTCTCTCTCTCCCCCCGCGTGCGTCTCTTGATAATGCCACCTGACCTCATTGCCCCTTTATTTTTATCCGCCTGAAATTTTCAATCCTGGCATACAATGAAGGCTTCATATGATTTTTTTAATAAATAAAGTATATAATAAGCATTAAGGGATATAAAAAAAAAAAATTACATGTATTAATCAAACTTAAAAAATTTAATACGTACGAAAATTCTATAAATATAAAAACAAAAAACTTCATCCTCATCCCTACTCTAAATAATTTACAATAAATAAAGATAAATAAATTGTATAATCATTAAAAAAAATTACTCCATCCTTCACCATTTTCATATTCAAATAAATCATTTATTAATATGCTAGTAGGTGGCTCAGTAGTAAGAGTTTGAGACTAAAGAATTTGTTTTCCCTGTAGTCTCAGTTTGAGCCCTATAATTGCAAATATTGATGGTCATTGGAGGCTTACCTGATCGTTAACTTCATGGCCCGTGAGGATTAGTCGAGATACATACAAGCTGGCCCGAACATCACAACACGTGAATATAAAAAAAATCATTTATTTTTACCCATCTATAACTCTGAATAGAGACGAACCTCCAAAGACATCCATATGTTTATTATATAGTTAAAAAGGTCCGTGCAGCACCCCCAGCATAGTGAAAAAAAAATCGGATGTGCTGCTTATACATTCAAGTCAATGTGTGTTTGATGTTAAAGGAGTTTTTGCTGTTACTGTTTAAAAAAATATTTTTAATTTAGATTTTAAAAAATACAAGTATGGTTAAAACTAGTATGAAATAAGTTTTTGCATGTAAAAAAAAAAACATGTCTCTGTGGATAAAAAAAAAAAAAAAACTAGGTATTTTACCTTTTATGATATCATGGTTTGAAATGCAATAATACATGGAGTTTAATATAAAAAAATATATGTTATTTCATTAATCAAATAATTTTCTCTTTGTAATTAGATAAAAATAAAATACCACAATATCAAATAATTTCTTACATGCAGTGGACCTCCATCAAAGTGAATAGTTATTTTACAGCAAATTTTTTTTTTTTTTGTAACTGTGGGTGTCTGAGCCAGTTTATGCGCGCCTCGACTAATCTCCCGAGACTCTGAAGTTAACTACTATGTAAATCTCTAGCGACTCTAAGATTTGTGGCACTCGAACTAATAATTTTTTAGAAGCAAACTCAAGACCTAACCAGTTAAGCTATACCCTTATAATTACAGCAAAACTGGATAGAATTTTTCGTAAGTTTGGATTAAAAGAATCCGTTTTTGGACGTTTGAGTAATACTAATTTGCTTAACAAAAAAACAAATTCACTGCATCTTTAGTTATAGATTACTAGTCTATGCAATAATGTAGTTATCATTTTGTTTTTCCAAAAAACAAAAATCAATAGTCTTGTTAATGGGGATAATTTAGCTTTATGGCAAGTTTTATTGGTTATTATTAGATTGGTGAGGGGTGAATTTATCTTTATTATATTTTTAAATATGGTTGAATAACTAAATTATTATTAAAATCAAAAATTTTAAAACTAGTGTCTAAGAGTTTTTTTAATTTTTATTTTTGTTATAATCAAATTGAATGTGGACAATTTGATTTTTTAATAAAAAATATTATTTAAGAAAATTTATCTAGCGCCTGCAACTCGCGCTAGTGTGTGAAGCGTCTCCACGCTATTCGAGCGGCGTATGAGGAGGTGTTCAACGACTAAACATTGGTTTTTAGGTTAGCGTTTGAATTGTTTCGACGACCCCTTCATCCATAGGCGGCGCTTGCAGCATAAGGATCTTTGGTTTAGCTCCGACAACTTTTCTTTTCCTTCTTTTCTCCTTGATTTCCGTGCATGAACCTCTAAATTTTCAAAGCTCTTTCAATTTTTTTTGCGTTCAAATTTCATCCATATTATTTTGATTATTATTTGTTCTATTTGAAATGATTTACAAAATTGATTTTTTTTAATTTCATCCTCCTTAAATTTTTTTTATTTGTCATATTTAGTCCCTATTCTTTTTATTGCTATTTGTTTTGTTTTGAATCCTTTTATTAACTGATTTTTTTTTTCAATGTCATTCTCAACATTTGATTTTATTTATTTTTATGTCAAATTTGATCCTTATTCCTTTTATTTTTATTTGTTTTACTTTGAAAAAAATAGATTTTGATGTTTTTTTTTTCGATTTCATCCTTTACATTAAATTGGCTTGGGTCTAAGCTTCTTAGTTTAATAACTCTTAGTTCAATATTTAATCCAACTCAAGGTCAATTAAGACTCGATCAAGGCCCAACCAAAAAGAGAATAAATGAAGGAAAAGGAAATAAACAAATTGTCTAACTGAGTTAACTCATTGTGATCATCTCCATCACCTGGCTTGTAAATTTCATGTGTTAACCCAAGTTAATACAATGTCTCTATCTTCTCATTTCACCCCCTAAAATGTTTTTACGATTTAGAGAGTATTTGAGATATCGGTAAAGGTTGTTTTTCAAAGTATTTTTCGCTTGAAAATATATTAAAATAATTTTTTATTTTTTAAAATTTATTTTTAACATCAACACTTCAAAACTATTTAAAAACACAATTAATTTGAATAAAAACAAACTATTCAAGAACACAATTAATTTGAATAAAAACAAATTTAAAAATATACAAAACTACAATTGAAACATCAAGCGATCAAACACCACCTTAATCCTTGTCCAAATCTTTAAATGCAACTAGTTCACGATTAATTTTAATCAGATATACTAGTTAAGTTATTTCTTCCCATTTCAAATATTTTATCATATGCGGAAAAAAATAACAGCAATCACATACTTTTGATCCAACTAGCAGCGAAAACGAGCACCAGGACTTTTAATACCCAAGACTCACATGCATCTGCTCATGGATGACTTTTAAATATAGTAAAAGAAAGGGAATTTCATAAAATAGTCACGCCGGACAAGAAAAATGCTCTTCAGAGAGTTTTAAAACGCAAATAATGGAATCGGCAGCAGCCAGTCTCTCCTTTTTGAGTCGGTCTCCGAAGATTCTTCAAAGGTCCTTCCTTCCACCCATCCTAAATATAGAAGAAACGTGATGAGTTTCAGCCTTCATCGGCGATGCAAGGCCTTGAGCAGAAACAATTCATCTCACTCCCACTGCGACGAGAGGACGGACTGCCGCTATGATAAATGCTTTCCACCTTCCCGTTCAATCCCCCCTGCAGTCACAAACACCACAAGCATGCCTACCCCCACCATCACTGCCGATCCAACTTGATCCCTTTTCCACACATAAGAGAATACGCCTCTGATTTTCCACACATAACCTATAGCCTAACAAGCCTACCAACCACTCGGAATGAATTCCATGAAAACACAAGCTGTCACCAATGTATAAGGTGCTTATGATCCGAGGAATCCATAAGAGGAAAATGCTGCGATCCTGGATTGGATGGTAACGTGAAAAGTTGTTTTAAATTTCAGAGCATTGACAAGATATTATCTTTAATTGTTTTCTACAACTAGACTCCTAACGCACTCATCGGAATGTTGCACTCCTATTCCCACTTGCGGGAAAGGCCTGACGTCTTCTGCCTTCGCGAAATTCTCCTGTCTCATCATCCTTTTGTACTGGGGCTCCTGGAGAACTTTTAATCTTACCCACAGAAACACGCACGTCCCTCTGATTTTTGTCATTCCCTACTTTCAACTTTTCTGTCGGGCCTTCACCAAATCTGAGTGCAGCAGTATAATCAAATGGCTTTAGCTTCAAAACACTACTTGATTCTCCAGATTTCTTACCTTCTGCAGTTCTTCTATTTTGATTACTGGATTGGAAGCGCTTTTGGGAACTTGTAGACAAATCTGACAGAGAAACAGGTTCCTCAACTTTGTCTGTTTCCAAAGCAGTTCCTGAAGATTTGTCATCCCTGTTGACATTTGTGGGCTTGGAATCATCTCTCTCTGGTTCTCCAATACGAGTGTCTTGTTCCATATCCGAATCATCATCCAACATTATTATATCTTGCAAACTAGAACCAGTAGCTGGGACAGCCAAAGATTCTTCACGATGTGAAATTTCTGAAACAATGGGCTCTTCTACTACTGGTTTTGGAGGTTCATTTCTGGGCATAAATGAATGGAATGGAAGGTTCACTGAGGATCTTATCTTTTCTAACTTGACCTCTTCTCCGACCTAAATATTTGTAAAAATAATGTCAACCAGAAGTCAAAAATAGAATAAAAGGAGTTTTAAACAAGGATAAAAGGCAGTTAGATGCATCAAGATGACTTGATAAGTTAAGCATGTTAAGACACCCAAATTGTGTTCCCTGGTATAAATGAGTAGTGGTGGAATTACCAAAGGTATGAAAGGAACACGCTAAATAATGCATGCGGACAGTTCAAAAAGAATTTGTAACAGAACCCCAACCTTAAAAAAAAAACTCTTCAGTGGGAGATAGAGATGGGCAAGAACATTTCCATTCATGCACCTTCCATTTAGTGTGTGTGATACTGATTTTAATGCCTTTCAAAATTAATGTACTCAGAAACTCAACCACAAGGCAGACCACCCTAGTGAAAGATCCATTACCATGTTCTGGGTTATGTGAACGCTGTCTAGATTGTTGAAGAGGAAGCAAAGTCAAGGGTAGAATGTTCACCTTTTTATCAGTACCGAGTTTCCTCTTTGCTGCTGCACCCCTGAGAAGGGCCCCAAAAGCACCAGTTGGCTTCTTTAGAATCTGAACAGTTGCTCCAGCAACCTGAGCAGAAAAAGGTGGACATGTTAGTCTAAAGATCTCTAACAAGGATAAATATCGATCTACTTATCAAATATCTACAACCTTTGCTGCTGGAGATGTATCTGAAATATAACTACTAGATCCAGTCTTCACTCCACCATTTTCACCATGATGCTTGGCAGAGCTTTCGTGCCCACCTTTGCCAAGTTCAACAATACTGCTTCCCTGCTTCAGAAGCCCCCTTTTCAGCTGCATAGAGGTTTCAGCAGCCACACTGCCATTCATTCCATTGCCACCATGAACGCTTTTTTCTTCACAACCATCATTAACTTCTGTATCTTTTTGTGAGGCCTTCAAAAAAATACCTCTCAGTTATCAAATAAACAGGGCACTAAGGGGAGAAAAAAGTAAAAGCAACTCTCCAACTTAGTGGAAACATGATTACAACTTTACATCCAAGGACCATCAGAATTTCGAGCAGTAATTAAACAAGCCCAACCATGCAGTCAATTCAGATTGACCTGGACTCATTCTGCTTGCCCAACTTTTCAAATTAGAGTGCAACTCTGTTAATCTCAAGTGAATAGGTTCGCTTCACTTTAAACACATAAGACCCAGTACTTTGGCTAGAGCATCAAAACCCACTATTTTTTTTCTTTTTTCAAGAATATCAACAGTTTTGTTCTTCAAAACTGTAGTCAAAGCAACACCACACGAGATAGGTTGAATTCTCAGCCTCTCATCATCCAGGGAGGGGGACATGGCCCTCAATTAAATAGTTATTAAATCCATTTCTAACATGAACTCGTAATTTAGGCATCTTTGTAAGTTAAGATTCATAATAAATTCTAAATTCAGTGCTGAGACACCTCTATGATATATATGTGGAGATCATCAAATATGTGCAGCAAGTCTTACTGTTTCCATGAGTCTCTCCTTTAAATGTTGAACAGCAGCTTCAAAAGCAGCAGAGGTTTGCATGGAGTGCCTAATGATGCTAACAACAGAACTAAGGTGTCGTTCAATATATGAGTGCTTTGATTTCAGCAGTCGACGTAATTTGCTAGGCGTAACAGGCATCTCCTTGGCTTTCACCATTTCCAAACAAAAGAAGATTTAAGAGTCAACATTTACCATAAGAATGCAAACACACTAAGTTGAAGTTATAACAAATTTGAGAAGATTCTTACCAATTTCAAGAAGAGTTTTGTTTGGCAATATATAACCCGTGCTCTCATCTTCTGCACGGGCAATGGCATCTCTCCACTCGTAAAGCCCCTGGAAATTAAAGAAATGAAGTAGGTAAAATATCCATGTTTAAACCAAACAGGAGTCTATAATAACTCAGCAACAAAGATGTATCTATTGCAGTGTTAGTTCACTCAATTTGACAAATTAAGTAAATGACAAAAGGCAACTACTTACTGCAACAATGGCAAGCTGCTGAGCATTGAAACCAGCATTAGGCAACCTAAATCAAGACATAACAGCACCTCAGAAATAAAGTATAGAAATTAAGCACTGATGGATTATGTTCAAGATATTGTAAATACCAAAGAAAGAAAAGGCACAGAAACAGCCAAATTAACAGAAAAAAGAAAAAAAAAACATTGCTGTACAAAATATTACACAGTTCATGTGATGATACATATAATCTTAAAGTAAAATGGTCTGTAACATACCCATACATACTGAGATACGAATTTTCAGTGAAAAGCTCCTTCTCATACAACTGCATGCATACATCATAACTGCGTTTGTAGACCTGTTATCAACAATCACTCACTCGTTATAGTAATGTTGTAGTCAACAATGACCATAACCTATTTCTAAAATCATAATCGACTCCAGTAATCAGGTGAAAGAAAGCCTTCCCAGTTCCCATCAAAGATAACATGGAAGAAATCAAGGTTGCAGCATTAAAGGACTTGTAACCACATAAAATAGTGATGCCAAATCCAATGCTCAATTTTACAGAAATTCTAGCAATCTGCCATTTTTGGTATGAGTCTTCACTTGTCCAGAGACGTGTGAATAAAAAAAATACAAACAATATCGCCAAGCAAGAATAACGCCAACCAAAATAGAAGACCTAGCTCCCACACAAAACTGAGGAAAGGACAGATGATAGTCACATTCCATCCTCCCAGTCTCTGTCGTCTCATTCTTTCATATGGTTGAACAATCTAGAAAATGCCTGTTGTTTTTATCAAAACCATACCTCTACCAATGGTGGATCGCCATTATCATTGTCACTGTGCTTTGTGAGTAACAATGCCCTCATCAAATCATATATATGCAGCAGATAGTGGGTATCTTCTCTGGCATATCTGTCACCAAAAAAGTCGCCCATTAGATAACTGTAGAGAGTTAACATCGACTACAATTACCTAAACCAACATCAATAATAGAGATGTACAATGATGATAAAACAGCATTAAGAGATATGAGCAAACTAGAAAGACTTCAGAGCACCATGCAAGTCCTAATTCATCCTGTTTCCAGAAAACAAATTGTATATGATGAAGAACAAGCTTACACAACTGGAAGATTATTACAAAAGAAACTTTACCACTAGATGGAACTTTCTCATAAAATACCAACAATGTGTTATTAAACGCCTGAAACATCTTACTCTTCAAAGAGTGAAATTTCCTTCCATTTCCATATCCACTCACTTGTGGTCTTGGCAACCACCACCGGTCTTTTTCTTCCTTTTTTTCTAATAAATAGAAAAGTTCAACCAATATGTTTTCTGCACCTCTATTCATTTTTTAAAATTTCTCACATTTTTTTCTCCATGATTTCCTTTTCAATTTTCTCATTCTCCTATTGACAAATTGACATTTACAATTATCTAAATAGAATTTCTTAAATGATATATATATATATAGAAAAAAACAAATACAAAATCATCATTGTTCCAGAAACAGATATCTGTGTATCAAAAGAACAGATCAACAGATGAACACTTTTGGCTGGTATAATAGAAAATCAGACATACAAATTGATCAATTTTGATTGAAATATACACTTGACATGAGTGAATAAAACAGCAAAAACAAGAAAATCTTTGCATGTGGGAAAGCTGTCACACTACACTAGCATTATGAGGGGTGGTGAGGTTTTGCATGCAACATACTGGTAGTCTTTCAATATCACACATTCTTGTATCATAACATGGCATGGAAAGTATCCTTGATTGCATAGCTGGAAAAGCGACCTATGCCAACTAGTTGATTATATTTCAAGTCTAGCAAAAACCAAAACTATCATTGACTCCAAATGGGAAAAATGATCCATCTAATTAATCTGAATTCACCAGCACACTTGTTCACTGATTGCATGAAATAGTTGCTCAAGACTCCAGTATATGCTCTGGGTGGCATGTTTGGAAAACAAAAGACAAAATTTCTAAAACATGAATTCACCTGATCATCTCATCAGGAAGAGGGCGTAGTCTCCATTCTGCATTCTGGTATCTACCATGAACAGACAAGTCAACTCTACTGGGATTTTTATAAAAACAACTACACACACCAAACCGGAAAAAAAAAAAACACAAACACTCGTTGTACTCTGGTAAATTTAGGCATACAAGTATGTGCAAAGTTATATGAATCAAACCATAAGCAGTGGCAGATCAAGTGATTACATGGGGACCTACTCTTTCTTGGCAGTGACCCCACAAAAGTGATGTAGAAGGTACTCCAAACTATTTCTTTCCAACTTCAGCACTCTCGAGGCCTAGGGATGGAAATAAAAGTGTTAATCAAAAGAAGCACTAAATGCTAATGAACATTCAACGAGAAAGGAGAAAAGAAGAAATTATTGAGGTCATGAAAAATAAAATAATTAAATTCTGGTAAATCTATCAGCTAAGATGTGCAAGAATAAGGGTCCGACACTTTGTTTTAAAGGGACACAGAAAATTGACTTCTGATCTGTAATTTCCAGAGTAAGACCTCTAGCCTCGCTTGATTCATAGAGGCATATATTGACAACAAGAAACTACATTTTAAATAATACAAAAAATGGCTGGCCTAATTTATTTAATGACAGAAAAGGTGGTGAGTGTATAAGAAAAATCAAATTGCACAAGATCACACGACATACTACCAGATTGGCACACCCAAACCATCAACTAGCTATGATCCCACTATGATCCCAGATTTTCTGGATAAACCATTGAAAAAACGAGTTTACAGAGTCATTGTATATGATGTTGAAATAAAGAACTGTTGAGTAGCAAGAAAAATAAAATCAAGTGGTTAAGAGAAGCAATAAAGTCAAAGTACAAGACCTGTCCAGTGTCAAACAGATTGCAGATATATATGCCAAAGTCACGTTGAAGCCACACAATGTCTCGATCTGCTCCATGCATGACCTAATTAAATTAAATTCTATCACAAATATGACAAACCTGACATAAAAAAGAGAGAGAGAGAGAGGAAGGGAGGTAGGGAGGGAGGGAAATAGAAAGCAGAAATTCAATACCAGACCTTTCTCTTGGCAGGATCCTTGAAAACTTCCCTAAGATATGGGCCAACATGTATTCGAAGTTTTAATGTATCAACAATAAAATCCTCGGTTCTAGTTGAAATTTGCATCAAGCATGTCAATCCTTGAAAAGATCGATACTGATTGTGCTCCAAATCAACCTAGCCATTGGATCAAAAAAGGTTATACTCCACAATTTGTAAACAAACAAAGAAGCAAACGTCAACATTGAACTGGCATGTAGGACATACAAAACAATTAAATGAAGCCATCATCTATGACTGAAGTTTGTTTACAAGTAATCCTATAAAGTAACATATATGCCCATTAATTGGACCTTCAAGAGTGATTGCAAAATTTTATGATAACAAAAAAAGTAATCACAGGAGGAAAGCAGCAATACTGTAACACAAGGTTGTGCATTTGAGGACTCAAGAAAGAAACAAAATGGCATTCATACAACTTCTAGTTTAGTTATTCAAAGGTTATAACTAATAATGACAATTGAAATACTCAGTTTTTACCGCAAATTCATTTACACCACGCAATTTAGCTGCCAACTCCTTCAAATCCTTGACTTCTTCCACAAGCTTAAATGGAGTACTCTCTGTTGGAAGAGGTGGCGCAGGCTCAACATCCCCAATTCTTTTATCCACAAAATCAAGAACAGACAGCTTTTCCTATACACATGTGAGAGGAATAATAAGAAGCTAATTAGAGTCTTCTATCTTCAGAAATCATAACCAAATAATACAAGAATGAAGTAAGCAAAAAGCTACTGATGTGGAATGAGAATAACAAATGAATAGCTAGATCCAAACCATATCACATTGGTAAACAAATTCCAGACAGCATCAATATATAAACAAATACAACCAACAGCCCTTCAAACCCTTATGATGTACCAAAACATAGTCAATGATGTAACATGAACATATATTCTGTTGGATAAATAGAATCCATTACAAATTGATACATAACCATGCATAGCACACACATAATCAGAAGGCCACCTGATTATGTAAATGGATAAGGCAAACAAATAGCTCATTCATGAATAGAACAGTCAACATCTGTCTTAGCTATGAATTCTAGATGTGATGAAAACCTATGGGTGATTCAGCATTGCTTCACATCCCTCAATCAAGGTTGCTCAGGCTGAGAGGGAAATAGAAGAACCCAGCTCCTGTCAAAGGAAAGGTTTCCCAGTCATTGAAATTACCTTTCAAGGACATTGAAATTACCTTTCAAGGACATTAAAACCTTCTGGCACAGAATATTGCCAAATAAGCAAATTAGAAGGTATGCTGCTCTTATGCATGTTACTAGACAAGCCAGGGCAATTTGCAAGCAATGCGCCCAACAGATCTCATGGGGGGCAGTTCGGCACCTAGAAAGTAAAGTAACAAATGAATCCTGAGGAAATAACTGGGAACTCTTTCCAAGCAAAAAGAGGAAAGTGGAGAAAGGGTAGAGGTAAATATTGAACAGATTAGAGTGAGTTTCAGGTAAATCAATTAAAATTAACTTCATTCACTATGTCTGCAGCTCAGGAATCATGTTACAGGAAATAGTAACATCAAATAATTGTAAAGAACTAAAAATAAAAGCTAGATATTTAAGGTGTTCAGAGCTACTTAAGGTAAAGATCAAGGTTGTTCAAATTACTTTCTTAAGAAGGCTTGATGGAGTGTTTAAAACATCAAATCATAAATACCGAAAAAATTTACATACTACTAAAATTATGTTTTAAAAATACAAATATAACTAGAATAAGTTAAAATGTGCAACTCCATCCTTCCCTCACCCATCCCGTCTTTGAGTTTTATGTCCACACTTTTGATCTATATTTTTATGAATATTAAAACTACTGAATTCCAGTATTCCTTACTATTAAGTCACATATAAAGAGAATTTTTGTAGAAAAATCAGCTGGTTAATAAAACACAGTTATTATATATAAGATAAGTTATTGATCAAGGCCATCAAATTAACACTTGATTTGGTCCATAATCAAATCAAGCCCATGAAAAGACATTTCTTCAGTGTTGAAGTTTTTCAAACCATTTGGTCAAATATCCAAAGCTCAATTACCAAATAATTGAGAATATAACGAGAATAAGTTAATGCACTGCCAAAGATTTTAAAGAGTTCGGTGTTTCAATTACTGTTCTCATTCTAGTACAATTTTTTAGAGGGTAAAATTGTCAGGTGAATTTTGGAATGCAAAGGTGTAGAATTGTGCGATCCAAAAAGCAATCTGGATAACATTGGTAAAGACTGCAGCAAGAGATGCTTATGATGGTAAAGATCAATAAAACTTCTTTGAATACAGACACGATACAAAGATTACATTTTATATAGTAATCAAAATATTTAGAGATGCTAACTGATCAGAAGTCATTCAATGTGCTTGATAAGGAAACAACCATAGAGATCAAATTAACTTCCCAAAACATTTGTAAAAGAAGAACCATTAGATTAGAAAATTTTCTGAAAGAGGGAGTGGATTTTTTCACTTCTTCAACCATGTATGCAGATGCTAGCCACATTGCACAATTTTTACCAAATACAATCAACAGACTGCTCAAAAATATGAATTTATCTAAATTAATTTTTAACACTTCAGCCCTTCAGCCTTTCCTTACAATTACTATCCAATTGACTACTCACCACCACAAGGGTTAACCCTGCCATGCATTATATTGTAATTGGTAACATTTTTAGTCAATAATACTTGAGGAAAGCCTTAAAGATACACAATTCTGAATGCATGCTTTACAGAAGTCTAACATTACAAATATAATAATGACCGTGAAAAAGCAGATTAACAAAGTGAATCAAACCCTATAGCACAATTTAGAAATCTAAAAATGTGTAAATCACTAACCAGTGGATGAATAGCCCTCGACCCATCTTCGCTTCTCTCCAACCAAACATGCTCAAAACCCCTATTCGAATTATTAACCAAAATATTATGCTCCTCTTGCGGCCTTCTTATCGTAGGTATATGAAACGGGACCTTCGCCTTATTTCCCAAAATCCCCTTCTTGTTATCCGCCACTTTCACTCCTGAGTCAACACCAGCACAACTCGCCGAGTCATCACTCAACGCTTCCTTCATCAACCTCTTATTCTTCTTCCCAAGCACCAATTGAAACTCATCTTCATTATCCACGTCCACAACCCGACCCGTTTCCTCTCGGACTCTCTTGAATTCATCAATTGAAGTATCAAAACGCTCAAAAATCTCGTCGTTTACATTCACCAACCAATCATAAGCCTCGTCGATGTCAACATCGCTAGGGAACTGTAATTTCTCTTTGAATAAATCATTTGAAGAGGAAGACCCGATTGATTCGAGTAGCGACTGAGATTTCGCTGCGATTTCCTGAATCGGGACCTTGAATTCGTCGAAGTTGTAGTAGAAATGGAAGTCTTTGTTCGACGGAATCGCGCGAGAGGAGGCGGAGAGGTTCGAGATTGAATTGGATAAATGGGTAGCGGTTAGGGTTTGTAAAGTTTGGGGTTTTGGGGGGCATTCTTCTTCTGCCGGTTCGCCGTCGTTTTGGGTCATCGTTTTAGTGATGAGGGAGAAGGGTAGGAGACTCTTGTTAGGGTTTTAGAGGCGGGGGTTTAGTTAGAGCTTGGGCTTTAAGCGCGTGACATTTTCCATGAGAGTGGTCTGTTTCAGTGTTATAACTTATAGTGGGAAAGAAGGAGAAGTTTTGTGTCACGTGACATGAGTGAACAGCACGTGGACACTGATAAAAACAGGGAGAGAATGTGCATTCTGTGAATTTTTTGCATGAGGGGGCGGTTTTTGGCATGGGCAATGGACACATGTATTCCTTGTGAAATTTAGGAGAAATTATTGTTATTATTATTATTATTACAGAGAGATTCTAAATGCAATTCATGTGATGTGTTTCATTTTTTTTTCCTTGGTTACATTCGCATGAAAAGCAATATTAATAATATCATTTAGCCAAATGCTTTGCGAATATTGACAATAATTAAAAAAAGAAACTAAAATAGGAGGTGTACGTTTCTATTCAACATCTTATATTTTTATTATTATTTATAGCATTATTTATTTGCATTTTTTTAGCCTTATTTCCATGAATTTTGATTTCATTCCGTTTTGGTCATCAAACTTTTTTTTCTTTTAATTTAATCTTTTACAATCCCTAGATGTTGTGAGTTGTCTCAATATTGAATGGCATCTCGATTTTTCATGGAGGAGTTTGAAATTATTTTAAAATAAAAAAATCAAAATTAATATAACAATGATCAAAATTAACATCGGCAAAAACGACAGTCTCTTTCAAATGTTTATTATTCAAAGGACACAAAAATCTACATTTTGAATTTTTCATTTATGTCCTAAAAAATAAGAGAGAAAATGGTCAAAGAAAATTAAGGTGAGAAAAAGGTTTTAAGCAATCAGATTTCAACCACCAATAACTTTAATAAGAAACTTAATGGAGGTGGCTTTCATCTTCTAATGATCAGAGAAAATTAAGGTGAGAGAAAGCTTTTGAGTAATCAGATTTCAGCCACCAATAACTTTAATAAGAAACCTAATGGGGGTGGTTTCCACCTTTTATGATCTTGAAAAAAAATAGATTGAAGTTTAGAAAAAAAAATTAATTTTATCTGATTATGAGGTCTGAGGTCAATTAGAATGTGTTTTATTATTGAAAACATAGTTATAAAGGTTCATGGGATGTCCTTTATCATTTTATTTTTTTTGTGAAAAAATATTGATATATGGGTTTCTGAGATTCAAAAACTTGGACCCTGCTCTAGTAACCAGAAAAATAATAGATGAATGATGCGTCATTTAATTTTATTTTTTAAAATCTCATTGTTTTTTACATTTTGTAATTGAGTTACTTTAAAATAAATTTATTTAAATGATATTTAAATAACAATCCACATAAAGCCATTGTTTTTAAATAATATCAGCATCCTTATGATGATATTAACAATTGTTTTCAAAATAATTATGTATGAACCTAATATGCATAGTTTTCTAAAATATGGATAAAATATTTATTTTTAATTTTTTTGTTGTAAATTTTTCATATGATTTTTCTCAACATTATTATTTTTATTTTCTTAATATATTCATGTTGAAATAATCAATTTATTATTTTATTTTATAAAACTTGCTTTGATGATGATAGTTTTTCGTTTAAAAAACAAAAATTCTAATAAAAAATATTTTGTAAAAGAATAATAAATTAATAAGGGAAGGAGGTTTGGATTAAAGAGATATTATAGTATAATATTTTTGGATATTAATTTTAATTGCTTATAGTTTTCATGTAACATAACTAATGAAAGTTATATTTTTTGTTAAAAAATATATTAATAAAAATATTATACTAAGAATTATATTTTTCTATAAAATTTAAATTACTATATTCATGATGAAACTCCATTTTTATTACTATATAATTATATAGATAAAAATATTAAAGAACATCACATGTCACGATGTCAAAGATCACCACATGCATCTATCTTTTAGTTTCTTGTTTTGACCTTTGGTTAGCGCATGATTTATTTGTCATGTAATTTTTAAATACACGTAGCAACTTTTTATTTTTCAATTAGATTTCTTCATGATGCAAGAAAATATGTTCATGATACTAGCTAAAGATGATTATTTTTTGTTCGGTCTTGGACCAAAATAAACAATCAAACTAAATTTATGTTTTTTCCAGGTTTTGAATCGAACTGAACCAAAAACTAGTTCAAACCAACCTTTGTTAGTTTAGTTCGGTTTTTTCCTTTTTAAATTGAATTTATTTCAGTTCAGCTTTTTTCTGGGCTCAAGTAAATTTGACTGGGATATCTGATTTTTCTCTCTCTCTTACTAACTTTGCACATAAATTCCTATGGAAAGAGAAGTGATAAATCCCTTGTGACTTGTGAGAAATTTATTGTTCAGTTTTTTAACCCTGTATGTCTCATCCTCTAGTCGATTAGTGTAAAACAATGAAAATAGGCTAATTAGTGCATTAGTAAGAATATGGGTGACCAAATCAAAAACAAATTTTGGAGCAAATAGTCCCCATACCTATTCGAAGATAAAAGTAAGCAAAATGTCAGTAGGTCTTCAATGCACTGAATAGTATGGATTTTTTAAACGACCCAATAGCATTAGATGACACCTTTTAATGGTAACACACATTATAATGATAGTGACCAGTAATAAGTCCATACATCATATACTTTTTAAACATAGAAAAAAATACATATGTCTCTGCCAAAGATTATGGAATTCTTGAAAATAAAAGAATAAGAAAAACTTTAGGGGGAGATTAAGAGAGTAAAAGGAGAGGGGGCAACTATGAGTTGCTAATGAGGTAGGGTTTGAGAAAAGTTTTTCTTTATACCTATTTTTCTTTTATACTAGGTTTAGTTTTGGGTTGAACCAGTTTGGTTCGATCTAGTTTTTTCAGTTTTGGACTCTAAACCTAAACCTAATTGAACTTAATTTTTTTAAGATTTTCTTATTGGTTCATTCAGTTTTTTTCTTGGTTCAGCCTTTTTGGTTATTTTTTTTTATTTTCTTGGTTTGATCGGTTGATTGGTTTTTTCGTTCACCCTTGATACTAACATATTCTTCTTCTTTTTCTTCTTTTACGTTAAAAATCAGTTTGAAATCCCACCCATAACATACCATAGGTAATTAGTTAATCTCATATTAAAAAATAACTATCTTTTAAAGATCCTTACCTTGATAGATAATTTGTTATAGTATTATTCTCTTGTGAAACATGATGAAGATAACAATGTCAATGTCATTTGATAAGGTTGTGTTTGGTTAGTATTCTAAGATATAAAAGGTATATATAAAAATGACATAAACATGTTTGGTTGGATAAATAAAGACAAAAACATAAAATAAGTTTTTCTCGAGATAAAAACCAAACACTACCTAAGAACATTAATATCAATAAGAATAGCATAACAAGAAAGTAATAAACCTTTAGAAATCATGATAGTGTGAATCGTTTCTTATGAATTAAATTCAAGAATAACCATTAAATATTCAACATCCTATGCGACAAAATGGCTTGCAACTTTATAACCATAACTATATTGATCTTATTAAAAGTTGAAAAGTGAGTGATTAGTATTGATGCTATTAAAGTTCATAAGCCACAATAAACTCATAGAACACCTCTCATCCTAACTATTTTAGGGATGCCTAATGAACTCCTATTAGTATTAGTTTTAATGAATTTAAAATAAGGAGTAACCCATAAGATTATTATAGGTAATTTTAGTGTGGCATATTATTGGCAAAATCAAAAGCCAATTTACAATATTTTATCATTTGTTGAACTTGCTTAAGGAATTTGTACAAGTGTTCTATTTAAAGGTCCATAATTAATAGTGGATCACTAGCTTACTTTCAACAATAGCAACTACTTTTTAATTATAAAAAAAGTTATTATTGATGAAGCACAAGCTTAGGTTTGAATTTCTACAATTTATATGATAAAATAATCCTAACCTAAGTTGGTGATAAGTTGGGACATAAATTAAGATGGACAAGGCAACCCTATATAAAACTTGTGATAATTTTGCTAGGTTTTGCATCGAGGTTAAATTAAGCAAACCTCTTGCTTTGAAATCTTGGTTGAGGTGACGTATTTGAAGAGTAGAGTATAAGGTTATATACTTTGTTTGTTTTTGTCGCACGTCCCCGCGTGGCGTCCGTTGGTGATTTTCGTTATGTTTGCTTGATTGTTGGGAGTTACCACCTAGTATTTCATTGAGGGTTACTAGGAAACCCAGATGTACTGGTCTTATCAGATATTCACGGGTAAAGGACTGATTGTGGTTAGGGAGGGTATTAGCACCCCTAACGCACCCTACCTGAGTTAAGCTGCTTCGTGACTTTGATGTGATAAAGAAGTTTTAAAAATTTTGTTCTTTCATCGAATATTAGAAATACAACTTATGTGTAAGTTCATAATCTTTAACCGTGAGCAAATTAAAATATTACATTATTCTTTATTCTTTGCAATTTTATCATAAAAAAAACCATAAAAAAAATACAAACAACACATTCACTTCCACTATATTTTTCCTTTTTTTCTTTTTCTTTTTTACATTCACATTTGCACACTACAAATTATAAAAATTCAAAACTAAACAAAAAGTACATTAAATAATTTTAAATTTACAAAATAAACCCCAAAAACTCCAGGAATTGCAGGGAAGACCTCCTAGAACTGCATGAACAGTGGCGGCGTGTCTTTTCCATGCGCCACGCCACTGGCGTTGCGTGGGTTCACGGGCCGCCGCAAGAAAATCCAAGAAAGCAAGGGGATCCAGAACAGCTTCCTCCCCTCTTCCTTTCCTCGCCGACGATGACCTATACAAACAGTAAAATCGTAACAACTAGTTGATTTTAGTTTTTATTTCCTTTGTTTTTCATATTTGCTTTGGTTTTTTTTAGATCGATCTCGTTTCTCTGCCTTCTCCCTTCTCTATTTGTTTCTCTTCTGTCGATGGAAGATCTGATGGTTGTTGTTGTCCGTGGCTGCTGAAGTTGCAGTGGAGATGGGATGGTTGTCCGGTTACGGGGAGGAGAAACGATGTCTGCGGTTGAAGAGGGAGACCGTTGGACTATGACCAGTTGAAGAGTGAAGATCGGGGAAAGAGAGAGAGGAGGTTCTCTCTCGTTTCTGCAAAAGAGAGGGGGCGGAGAGCGACCGTATCTAGAGGAAGGAAGCGGCCAAGGAAGGAGACGGCTGGGGGCAGAAGAAAAAAAATAAGGCTGGTTTAGGTTTTTAGATGTTGAAATGGCTGAGGGGAAAATGGTTCTGGGGGGGGCAAAAGCTTTGGCTTGAAGAGGGGGAGGTCTATGTGCAGGGTTGTTGGTTTTGGGAGATGACAGTGGAGATGGGATGAGGGTGGCGGCTGGCGGCTGAGGGGAGAAAGGGATAGTGAGGGAGGTCTGTCCCTCAACTTCTTTTTTTTTTTTTTTGTAAATTTGATTTTTCTTATTTTTTTGGATTTTTCTTATCAACATCGACTCGAATGAGAAAAATTATTGATTTTAAAAATAACGCGTTAAAATTCGAAAGCGTTCTAAAGACCCTTGAAAATTTAAATTCTTTTGAAACGATGCTGAAAATGTTAAAAAATGATGCAAATATATTAAAAAATGTATTTTTTGGATTTTCGTTGTTTTTCGCTATTTTTGGATTTTTCAAAAATTTTATCAAAAAGGTGGGTCAAAAATTAGGTAACAATAGTTTTTATTTTGGGATTTATGGGTATAAAATGGAGAAGTATTCTTTACAACATATTAGATTGAATAACCTTTGAGCCAATAATCTTCACCTTAATTTTATAATGATCAAGTAATTTTTAATAAAACTTATAGGTAGTTTGATATGTTTAGTAAGAAAATATATTTACCGTATAAGCTTTAATGCCCTTTTGCACACTCTCATCAAGTCTTCTGAACACTAGACTCTTAAAATTATATTGTCATTTATGTTTTTCAATTATCAAAGCGTATTGTTGTGTATTCTCAAGAATAAATAATTGAACCACTCTTATCAAACCTATAAGATAATATATTATCATTTTATTAATTATAAGGTTATGTTATTTGCATGAATTAATATCATTTACTGCTTTTGTTATGTTTGATAAGGTCTATGTTCTTTTCTATATAATTTAGAGTCTAGATTAGACTATAACAGAGGTGGTTTGCCAGACATATATTTGCAAATTAGAGGCAGACCAATTATAGTGAAGACATAGAAAAACAATTTTGAACTTGTGCCAAATCAAGTACCATATAAGAATTAGATGAATACCCAGAGTAATTAGAGAAATATAACAAGGTAGAAGTAGGAAAGTATCGAGAATGATAATATGGAGCTTACTTTAGTATTAATGCTAAATCTAATGTAGTTTACAATAATTTGTATGAAACATGAAAGTGATTCTACTAACAAAAATTCTAAAACATGTAGGGGAATTATTGTACACATTTGTAATGTTCATGTTCTCACATTTCACCATGGACTTACTATTTAAATTTTTTCTAATTTCTTAATTTGACTCTCAAACTTTTTTTTTTAGGAAATCGCATCTCTTTAAGGCCAAATTAAATGACAATTGATTCAAATTTACTGACCAAGGATAAGATTTAAAGGAGGAATAATGTGGAAAAGTCATCGAAAATGGGTGGTAGGTTCAAAGTTCTCACGAAAAGTTCGCTTTAGTCTTCTAACTTTAAAAATTTTACCCATTCGATCCCTAAATTGTTTTGCAATTTAATTTTGATACAATTTTTTTTTCAATTTCTAGTTTGAGAGAAGAGATAGAAAAAGAAATTGTTAGATTTCTAAGTTGAGAGAGAAAGTCACTGTTCATGCCATTTTCGACCACCAAAATGGTTGTTATTAGTGTCCACCAGTTCCATGCAATGAGAGGAGTTTGATAGTTGTTGTTTGAATAGTTGTTGTTTGAAGCCTCAATGTTGCCTAAAAAACAAATCTAATTTGAGGAAGACAAAAATAACTTGGTTTGATTTTGGGTTATTGGATTTTTTTATATTTTTAGGTTGATGATTTAGTTTATAGGTGTTTTAATAGTGTTGGTAAGGTGTTTGTAGGTTGAAATGACTTAAAAATTGGGTGTTTTTATGGTGAAAAACCCATTGCCATGATTTTTTTAATCACAGTAACAGTGTCTCGAATCTGGACTGACATGTTATTTTCCTTAGTAGGCTACATGTCATTTGCTCATTTTAAAAAAACCAATCTCAAGTCTATGGGCCTCAGCTTTAATGCCCATGCATCTGAGCCTTTCCTTTCAAATGCCCAGGCACACTGGGCTTCTTTTTAGTTTTTTTTGGTTTTTTTTTTAAAAAATATTTTATATTTAGGTTAAATATAATTTTAAGAAAAAAAATATTGAACTTGGTTGGATAGATGAGTTAAATCATAATGTTTAATGCCTTTTTTATCCCTCAATTTAAAACAAAATACAATTTTCATTATTTTTATGTTTAACTTAAAACTAAAAAAATTCAATTTCATCTTTTGTTATCAATTATCTACTTTGTTATCTCAGTTCCGCAAACATGTTCTGTTTTTTTTCTTTAAAAATATTATTTCATAAAAAAATCTCATGCTCTTTGTTGTTGTATAATTAAATGTAAAACAATCTTTAGGATAAAACAAATTACCGAGTCCAATGACGTGCATGGCCTATGTCGCGAGTTTGGTTGGTTGACTTGAGTTTACTTGAATTATTTTAATTGAGTATTGTTTTTTTTCTTAATAATTTCATCCTCCAACATTGAGTTAATTGAGAATTTAACTTTCTAAATTTTTTTGGAAGATTATCCTAGCGAGTTTCACAGGTCAACCCAGGTTTACCCTTGTAAATCCAGTATATATTTTTTAATATTAAATAAAAATATTCATGGTTAAAATCTATTTCTTTTTTCTAAAAAACACGTTGGCTATGTCTAGACATTTTTTTTGGGGTTCGTGAATTTATTTCATCCTATCTGTGGCATAGAGCAAGCCAATTCTATTATCTTTTAATTAAATAAAGAATTTATTTTAAAAATAAATTTATTAGACACAACTGTAAGCATGACCTGTGTTGTGAGATCAAATATCTTGATTTATATTTATCTCTTATTTTTTTAGTTTAGTCTTTAGTTATCATTAATGATTTTTTTTTAATGTTTTATTGGTATAGATAATTGTTTGATTCAATAAAAAAAATTATTTAAAGAAATAAAGATATTAAACATAATTGGATATATGATCATATTGCGATATCAAATATCTTGATCTACATGACACGGGTCAAATAGATAGTATTAAAAGTTGGTTATAAAAGTATTGTCATATTGTTGAAGGATAGTAAACATATATTAAAAAACATAAGTGTTGTTTAAAGAAGTCAAGTTTAAAAAGAGCTTTGGTCCTCAGATTTGTGAAAAAAGATGAAGAATTCAGAGAACTTAATTTCAAATCTAGAGCATTGCATAATGGTGATTATGGGTATAAGGTCATTAATATTTACAATGATAATGTCAGACATATATACTTGTAGATTGCTTGAGATGGCTAGGATTCCATGTCTACATGTTATAGTTGTCTGTGTTGGTAGGAGGTGGGCACTGGAGAAATATGCCCTACATCAGTATTCAAAAGAAATGTTCCCTAATCCCTAAGAATTCTCAGTTGAACTTGTTAATAGTGAAAACTGTCGGCCTAAAATTACACTACCAGCTGTTGTATGAAGTCTTAACTATGAGCAAAAGAAAGAAGAATGAAGATGATGCAATTGAAAAGGAGAAAAAACCACTGACTAGAGTTGGATGTTTTGTTTACGAGTCTGGTTTTTTCCTAAACAAAAACTAAACATTATTGCATCCTAAAGCGTGAGGATCGCTAGCGTAAAAGAGGGATGTCTTGACTATTTTTTATTATTATTGATGTGAATAAAAAAGAAAGAGAGAAACATTGATCTCTGAAGTTCAATCAATATCCTGCAAGCAATGAGTGCTGATGGTTCGACTGCAGGGCTTCCAAAAAGAACTATTTTTTGTCTTTCCTAGAAATAGTCTCTAATTTCATATTAAGGTTGGATCTCAATTTTGTAATTAATTTAGACGTTAAGTTTCATGAAAAACTTATGAATCATGTTGATATTATTTTTGGAGCCTCTATGTTCAATACATTTCACTAATTTTGAATATTAGTTTTTTTCTATGTTGATGCTTGGTGAATATAACATGCAATATTTAGTTCATCAACTTATTCAAATAATCATCTATTTTTTTAAAGTGATGATCCCACTATAATTATTAATAAAAAGGTGCAATATGATAGAATGCATCTTTAAAAATTGAATTAGAAATGACTTTATTGTAAATTTTTTAAAATAAGAGGGACTCTACTATTTGTTTCTTCATATTAACGAAACTTAATTGGTGTTGGAAAAGCACTCTAACTCCAGACCTTCTGGCATTGTTCACTGTAACAGAAACAGTGTAATGGTCGTTATATCCTTCCATCAAAAAAACTTAACACTATCTTTCAAAAGCATTAAAGTCTTTTCACATACCCATTAATTATTACAAAATTCATTAGGGATAGATGAGTCTTTTCTCATCTCGATTGCATAGTAAAACGATCAAAATATCATTAGAAGCAAAAAATTAAATTTGGCGTCAAGGGGCATTCTCGTCTTTTCACAATGATTTTTTTCGTTATTATAATGCAAAGACAATTTGTTATTTGACCAAATATAAAAATAATAAACAATTAAAACACACAGTGAAATGACAAAAATACCTGTAAAAGCAAAAAATTTAAACCTAGAGTCAAGAGGCCTCTTAGTCTTTTCATAATGATTTTTTTTTTGTAATTATAAAGTGAGCTTAAGGGCATTTTTGGTATTTGGATACATAAAAAACAAATGAGGACTTGCGCGTGTGGCGCGCCAAAGGCTCGTGAGAGGCGCCCATGCCCCAGAAGGTGCCTGTAGTGCCTCCCGACATCCAAAAATACCTTTTTATGTTGTTAGAAGCGTAATCATGTTCTCTTCTTGTTGGTGCAGTGTGTGTCTATAATGGTGATTCGGTTTGTCACCTGTGAGCCTTTCTTTCCCTTCCTTTCATCCTTCAATATTTGATTGACTTGAAATTGAATTTCATGGTTTGTTTAGATTGGGTGTTTTAAGTCTAATAACTCAGGTTATGAGTTTAAAAAGTTAACATGTTTTTTTTAAGACTTTATGATTCTTTTTATTTTTA